>CDZF01002833.1_pt1 | contig 145192 bp, 99 predicted proteins | sample 557591 | NCBI WGS metagenome assembly CDZF01 (sample SAMEA3182093, study PRJEB8094) | gut metagenome | biome: human; feature: gut; material: Stool; isolation source: human stools | place: Canada | collected 2012-02-04
GTAAAGTCGGGCGTGACCTGGATACTGCGCCCTCCCATCGGATGAACGGTGAGCACTTCGATCGTGTAGTCGCGGTTTTCGAGGCGTGTCTTGACGGTTTCGGCCTCGCGGGCCTTGCGTTCGGCCTTGGTCTGGGCCTGTGTGCAGACCGATCCTGCCAGCAGGATCATGACGGCCAGAGAAAGAAACTTTTTCATACGCGTCGGTTTTTGAATGTGATCCCTGTTTTCAAATATACGTTTTTTCGCGGAGAACCGCAATTCATCGCCCTTTTCAGCGCAGCGCCTTCGCCCACTCCTCTTCCCGGAAGCCGAAAAGGACGCCTCCGTCCCATACCAGTACGGGCCGTTTGACCAGTTTCCCGTCCGTGGCGAGCAGGTCGAGCAGTTCGCTGTCTGATGAGGCGGGAATCCGTTCCTTCAGGTTCAGCTCCTTGTAACGGAGCCCGCTGGTGTTGAACAGTTTCCGCACGGGAAGCCCGCTGCGGGAGAGCCATCCGGACAGTTCATCGCGGGAAGGGCGGTCGGCGACGATGTCGCGCGTGTCGGTTTCGATGCCGTGGGAGGCGAGCCATTTGGCCGCTTTGGCGCAGGTGCTGCATTTCGGATAGCAAATGAAAGTCGGTTTCATACTACGTGTATTGTTTTTTTCGTTTCTTTTGCGAAGATATATGGTTTTTAACTGAAAAACGGTTTTTTGTGCTGTATGGTATAAAAATACCGTTTTGTTTTCAAAATTCGTATCTTTGCGCGATAGCACTCCCGAGAGAATGATGTATAAAGGGCTTTCCGACATAATCCAGGAGATCAACGACAAGGACTACCAGGCATGGGAGGCGCTGTACGCCCACTATTACCGGGCTCTCTGTTCGTACAGCCATACGGTGGTGAAGGACGGGCCGTGTGCCGAGGACATCGTGCAGGACGTGCTGATGAAGATATGGCAGTCGGACGTGCGGTTCACCGATGCGCGCGACCTGGGGGCCTATCTCTACAAGGCGGTTTACAACAATTCGGTGGCTTACATGCGTAACAGCGGCAACCGGGTCGGTATCCTGAACCATCTGTACGAGGAGAGCGACCGGGAGCGGCGCGAGCGGATCGAAAACGGGGAGGAGACCGATTTCGAATTTTTGGCGGGCGTCGTGGGTGAGGAGGTGATCCGGGAGCTCTATCTTTCGATTCAGGAGCTGCCGGAGGACCGCCGCCGCATCATGCGCCTGTCGATCGAAGGCCACTCCGGGGCCGAGATCGCCGAAATGCTCGGCGTGAGCATCAACACGGTCAAGACGCAGAAGTACCGGAGCTACAAGTTTCTGAAAAAACGGCTGAACAAATACTACTATCTGCTGCCGCTGCTGATGGCGTTTGTCGACAGACCCTGATGACCGGCGGATATGAAAAAACGGGAGGATATTTCCTCCCGTTTTTTCATATCCGCCGGTCTGTTACTTCGGAGCCGAGGCTTTGCCCCATTTGTAGGTGCAGGAGACGATCTCTCCGAGATCGGCATTGATTTCGGGATCGGTGGAGTCGAGCGTCACCCGCTCCTCCTTGAACTCGGTGAAGGAAGCCCCCAGCGTGTAATCCTGCGTGTTGTAAAGCATCACGGAACCGTCCTTGAAGCAGATGCAGAGGAAGCCCATGTACTGGGTGCAGGCCGAAGAGACGGAGACGATCTCCTTGTCGAACTCCTTGAATACGGCCGGCTCACCCAGATCGTCCTGATCCCGCTTGCGTACGCGCAGAACCTTTTGGTCGACTCCGTCCGTGTAATAGATGTGGGCATAGTTCGTTGTGAAGGTAGGCATCACATGGATCACGCTGTTCTCGTTCATGTCGTCGATCTGGATGTATGTCTCCGGATAGTTGTTCTCCGCAGCGCCGATTTCATGGTAATTGAAATCGAACCAGAACTGGCGGGCGTAGTAGTTGCCGTCCGTCCCTTTGAACAGGGCCCAGTATTGGGCATAACTCATGTGTTCGAAATCCCTAGTGTTGGCCATGTTGATGTTGGCACAGAAAATCATTTTGTCCTGTTTGGCTTCATCGACGTCGGATTCGATCATTTCGATCGTGGGACCGGCAGTCGAGGGAACCGTAGCCGTACTGTACTGGGTGTCCTTGATCAGGAAGCGATGGTTGGTCCCGTCGTACAGCAGGCAGACCGAGGCTCCCATGGAGGTGACATTGCATTGGGGGATCAGGCAGTCGATCTTCACGGCCTGGTCTCCGAATTTCCACGGAGTGTTCAGATACCGGCCTTCGAAATAGCCCTTTCCGCGGAAAGCGTTGTACATCGTGCCGTCCTGCGCCTGAACGAACCCTTCGTATCCATGCTGGGGCATGACGTTCTTAACCTGGAGGCCGGCCGGAACGTTTCCGTCGATGAACTCCTGTGCGAGTGTGTTCTCCGGGTCCATGCTGGAACCGTTCAGGTTGATGCAGTAGTTCGGGTCGGAGGTGACGAGCATCAGGTTACCGATTACATTGGTCCTGCTGTTGTCCCAGTATTCGACGATGCGGCTCCCTTCGGCCAGTGTCTCGGGAACGTCGATCGGGGCCACGTCGCTCAGCAGTTCCACGTCGGCCGCAGTCGTGCTGATGATGCACTTCAGGAAGTGGATGACGGTTTTACCCCCTTTCTTGGCTACGATCGGGAAACCGCTTTCGAAAGGCATGTAACGGGTGATGGAGAATCTGTAAATGTCGGCGTTGCCGGCCGATTTGCGGTACAGGGCGAAATGGCCGTACTGCCGGTCGGCCGTCGTGGTTTTCACCCAATGCAGGTCTTTTTCGGTGGAGACGATCTCCCCGTCGATGTTCCATTCGTAGCGCAGGTCGTTCATGTCCTTGTACTCGATTTCGGGAATGACTACCAGTTCGTCGTTGTAGGCGACTTTGAACTCCTGGGTCGTCGACAGGTTGGAGACTACCGGTTTGTCCAGCGTGGCGAAATCGAGATTGGTGTCGTCCTTGATGCAGGAAGACAGCGTCACGGCCGCGGCTATCGCTAAAATTCTGTATAATTTCATCGTTCTGTGTTTTAATGGTTGAACCGCAGCACGCACCGGAGCGCGTGCCGCGAATCGGGTTTGACTATACGACGGGAACTACCATCGGTTCGTTGTTGTCCTCCCTGATGTCGTTCTGCTCGACGTACTCCTTGAACTGGAGCGCGTAGGCACGCTTCTCGTCCGCGGAGAGCGCGCCGTAGTCCCCGGAGTAGATTTCGGAGAGGAACAGGCGGAACTTCTTGTCGCTGTACGGGCCCAGATAACTGTTTATCACGGTTTCGTCCCACCATTCGGGTTGGGAGATCATGTCCGAGACGATGATCGTGGCCGAGGTGGCATCGCGCTGCGTGGCCAGGAAATTTTCGTTCGAAACGAGGTTCAGGACCAGTTTGTAGCTGTTCTGCTGCATACGTTCGCTACGGGTGAAGGTGACGTAGAGCGTGTCCTGGAAGTATCCTTTCCTGAATACGAACCGCTCGGGCAGTTCGTACTCTCCCTCGGTCACGTCCGTCTCGGTGCCGAGTTTTACGGCATATTCGGTGTCTTCGGTGAGGGTGCGGCCTGCGAAACGCAGCGGAATCCCGACCGTTTTGTCATCCTCCAGCGTGGTGATGAACGAGCAGATGAAGTTTTTGTCCGTCACGTCCTTTGCCCACTCGACGTAGATGTAGCGTTCCTCGCCGAAGGTGGGGATTTCGCGTTCGTCGCAGGATTGGCTTACGATTCCTGCGGCCAGAACGGTCATCAGTATGAATATTCTTTTCATTTTACAGTCTTCTTTAGTCGGTTGGTTAAATCGCGCTTTCGCTGTCCGGAATGTTCAGTTTCAGGTTTCCGTTGTGGATGAATCCCGTATCGCTGCCGGAGTAGACGATGGGAATGTTCCTACGCTTGAAATAGAACAGCATCTGACCCTCTCCGATCAGGTCCTTGCGGTATTCGGCGGTCAGGTTGGAGAGGAATTCGTCCGTACCCATCGAGGTGTTGAGGGTATAGCCGCTCGTCATGCGGGCTTTGCGCACGGTGTTCAGATATCCGACTGCGGTTTTCATGTCGGTTTCGTAGGTACATTCGGCGGCGATGTAGTACATCTCCGAAATCCGGATGTTCGGCACCAGTCCGTCGCGGAAAACGCCGTCCGTACCGATATATTTCGACAAAACCGGGGTCTTGGAGCCCTGCTGGTTGGTCACCTGCCGCACGAACGCCTTGCGTTTGTCGTAGTTGTTGCCGGTGAAGAGCGTCGGACTGTCGAGCACGAGGTAGGTGGTGACGGCATTCCCTTCCTTGGAATAGGTCGAGTAGGTGTCGGCCAGATCCGGATTGTAGAAGGCGAACAGAATGTCGGCTCTCATGCGGGGATCGTTGTCGAACGGGTTCGAGTTGTCCAGTTTGATGGCTTTGGCCGTTACATAGTCGATGATCAGCGAAGCGTTCTCCAGCGCCTTGTCCCGGTCGCCGGCATAGAGGCTGACACGGGCCAGCAGTCCGGTGACGGCCAGATAGTTCAGCCGGATACCCCGGTTCGAGTAGAAATCGCTTTTGTCGGTGAGGAAACGGGAATCCGCATTGGTGAGTTTGGTACTGTCGGTTTTCGATCCCAGATCGTACGTCGCCAGCAGACCTTTGGCCTTCTCCAGGTCGGCGATGGCTTTCGCCAGCACCTGCTGCGTGGAGACGGGCGGATTGAATTTCGAAGGATAGGTCTCCACATAGGGAATGTAGGCCTTCGCGTCGTTCAGCGCGGGAGCGCTGGCGAACAGCCGGAGCAGGTCGAAGTGGATCATGGCACGCAGGGCGAGCGCTTCGCCTTCGATCATGTTCTTTTCCCGTTCCTTGTAGTAGAACATATCGGCGCCGACTTCCTGGAGATGGGCCAGCAGGTCGTTGGTCTGGGCGATCATCTTGTAGCCGGTTTGCCAGAAGGTGGTGGCGTAACCCTCGGGACCTTCTTCGTCGTATTTCAGATCGCGGAGAGAGACGTAGTTGGTCTGGGAATTCGACAGCGCATAGACCCGTGCCCATGCTTCGACGGCGCCCCAGCTGAGTTCCTTGCCGTACATGCCGTTTTCCGACAGGGTCAGGTAGATGCCGTTGAGCGCTTTGTGGTATCCTTCCGCGTTTTTGAACAGGTCGGTGTCCGTTACCTGGTAGTCGGGTTCCACCGTCAGCCATTTGTCGCAGGAGCAGAACAGCACCGCGAGGGCCAACACACCGTATTTGATATATTTCGTTATCATGATTCGTAAAGTTTGCGGATTAGAATGAAGTGCTGAGCGAGAAGTTGAAGGTTCTGGCGAACGGGCTGCTGGTTCCCCGTTCGATGGCGATCGATGAAGCCGTGAACACGTCGCTCATGTTGAAGCTCAGCTTGAGCCGGCGGAGCCCCAGTTTTTCGATTTTCTCGCGCGGGAATTCGTATCCCAGGGAGAGCGAGGTGAGCTTCAGCCAGTTGTCGTCCTGGACGAAACGGGTGGAAGGCTGGGTCGAGGTGAGCCAGTCTTTGATGTTCCGGTACCGGGACACATCGCCCGGTTTCGCCCACCGGTCGGTGAGCACGCGACGGTCACAGTTGTTTTCCAGAATGTTGGCCCTCTCCACTTTCGAAACGAGGGTCTCGTTGTAGCTTTGACCGCCGAACTGGTACATGAAGTAGCAGTCGAAGGTGAAGCCTTTCCAGTAGATGCTCGGTCCGAACGAACCGCTCAGGGTTGGTTCCGTGTTGTAGATCGCCACGTTCTCGCTGCTGAGCCAGTCGAATCCGGTCGTGCCGTCCTTGTAAAGGTAGAGTTCCCGTCCCGTGGCCGGGTCGATGCCCAGCGAAATCATTCCGTAGCGGTCTTCCAGCGATCCGCCTTCCACGTACCGCAGCAGGGGGCGGCTCACCTTGTCCGCATCGCCGGTGCTGTAATATTCGTCCACCTTGTCGTTGTAGCTTTTCAGTGCGTTGGATATCTCCTTGATCTTGTTCTTGTTGTGAGCGGCATTGGCCCTCAGGTTGACGGTCAGGTCCTTCGTCTTGACGGCCCGTACCTGGACTTCGATTTCGTAACCCCGGTTCTGGATGCGGCCGATGTTTTCCTTGTAGCTCGTGAATCCCGAAGAAGAGGGAATGTAGAAATCCGCGATGTGGTCTTTCGTGTCCTTGTTATAGTAGGTGAACTTCGTGTAGAAGATGTTGTCGAACACGCTCAGTTCCGCTCCGATATCCGTGATGACGGTCTTCTGCCATTTCAGGTTCGGGTTGCCCATGTACATGATCGACACCCCGTCTCCCGTGCCGTACCAGTCGTCCTTGATGAACTCGTATTTGTTCTGGGCCGCGTAGGGAGGGAAGTTGACCATACCGGTCATTCCGTAGGTGCCTTTGATCTTGAGTTGGGAGAGCCACGGAAGCCTGTTCTTGACAGCTTTGTAGTTGTGGATGTTGATACCGAATCCGGTCGAGTAGAACGGTGCGTATTTCTTGTTGGCGCCGAACTGCGAACTACCGTCGATACGTCCCGAAAGGTCGACCAGATAGATGTCGTTGAAACTGTAATTGAATACGCCGAGAACGCCCATCAGCCGGTTCGTCTCGTTGTTGCGGCTGTACGAATCTATTTTCTGCGCATAGCCCGGGGCGTAATAGCCGCCGGAGGGGAATCCCCTGAAGGTGTCGGAATAGAGTTTGCTTTTCTCTTCGCGGGCGTTGAAACCGATCACGAAGTTCATGGCATGCTTTCCGATCGTGTTGTTGTAGTACCCTTTGAACGAGAAGTCGTAGGTGAAGGTGCTGTTGTTGGATTTGTTGTAGCTTCCCTTGTCGATATTCTGCGTGTTGGTGAAATATCCGGAATCCGGGTCCCTGAACTGGTCGTAGTCCGTCACGTTGTATGTGAGCGCCAGGTTGCTCTCGAAGTGGATCGTCTTGGTCGGGTACCAGCGCAGGTCGATGTTGTCGGTGAATTCACGGCTTTTGCTTTTGTCGAAACTGTTCAGCGTGGCATCGTACATGGGGTTCCGTTTGGAATTGGAACCGCCCCACAGCGGCATGGTTTTGAGCAGATTGCCGTTTTCGTCCAGGTAGCTGTCGTAGGGGTTCATGCCTACGAATTCAGAGAAAGTCCCGTAGGGGGACTCTTCGCCCCGGGTGATGGAGACGTCCGCACTGTTCCGGAACTGGAGCGTCTTGTAGTTGTACTGAAGGATCATTCCGAAATTCATCCGTTCGCGGAAGTTCCCTTTCATCACGCCGTTCGACTTGTCGTACAGGCCGCTCAATTCGTATTTGAAATTGTCGGCACCGCCGCTGACGATCACCGAATGACGGTGGTTGACCGCATTGCGCAGCGGAAGAGCCATCCAGTCGGTGTAGACGCCACGTTCGATGTTCTGCAGCTTCTTGTTGTAGAGGTCGGCCTGGTAGCCTATGTCCGAAGCATCGGAGGGTTCGAAGATGCCGGCCAGCAGCTCGGTTTGCAACTTTTCCGACGAGTTCATCATGTTGTAGCTGGAGAGGTCGGGCGTGGTGAGACCCAGCGTCATGTTGTAGCTCACGTTCAGTTTGCCCGCGGCGGGCGGGATCGTGTTGATGACGATGACGCCGTTGGCGGCCCGGGAACCGTACATGGCCGTGGCGGCTGCGTCTTTCAGGATCGTAAAGGTCTCGATCCGTTCGATGTCCAGGTCGTAGATCCTGTTGGTGTTCACCTCGTAACCGTCCAGAATGAAAATCGGCAGGTTCGGGTTGTTGTTGAGCGAGTATTCGGAGATGGATTCCTGGTCCAGTTCGGGGGTACCGATACCGGACTTTCCCCGGATGTACATTTCGGGAATTGCGTTGGGGTTGGAGCCCAGCGCCAGGTTTTCCTGAAGGCGGAACGAGGGGTCGAACACCTGCACGGCGCTCATGATGTTGGTGGGGGAGACGGTTTTCAACTGTTCCCGCGTGATGGTGGTCGAGGTACCCGAGAACGATTTCTTGGAGATGTTCATGATACCGGTGACCACGATGTCGTCGATCTGGCTGACGTCGGATTCCATCGTCACCTGTATTTTAAGCGGGTCGCGCAGGGTGACCTTGCCGTTGTTGATGACATTCAGCACGTAGGGTTTCATGCCGAGGAAAGAGAAGCGCAGGTCGAGTTTGTCCTGGCGTTTCAGGTCGATCCGGAACTCTCCGTTGGGACTGGTGACCGAGCCTTTGCCCGTTCCTTCCCCGATCACGGCTACCCCGGCCATGGGATGTCCGTGGTCGTCCCTGACCACGCCCATGAAGCGGATCGCCGCTTCGGTCTGCTGGCTGATCTCCTCTTTGGGTTTGATGACGATCATCTTGCCCCGGATCTGGTAGCTCAGGTTGCTTCCTTTCAGGCAGAAGCGGAGTATCTCCTGTATCGAGGCATGACGGTCGATCGAGACACGGGGCAGTCCGGCGATCTGGGCGTTGTTGTATACGAAGTCGTACTCCGTCTTTTCATCCAGATAACTCAGCACTTCCTGCACCGTCGCATTCGTGAATTTTACCGGTATCAGAGCCTGCTGCTGAGCATAGCCCGTGACACCCGCACACAGGAGCAACACGAGGGTCAGTATGGCACCGACCACCCGTTTCTCCGCGTTTTTCAGGTTGACAGGTAAAAATTTCATCATTTAATTTATATTAAGTTAAAAATTAGTGTAGTGGCTTGTTTGGAGACAACCTCTGCCACGCTTCCGGGGAAACGTGGCAGAAGGTCGTTAAAGATTGTTCGCTTTCAGCGGGTTAGTCCATCAGGCGATCCAGTTTGTCGATCATCAGGCGATAGTGTGCACGGGTCTCCGCATCGCCGTCGTTGCGGTGGGCTTTGAGCAGGGTGCGCATATCCTTGAGAATCGAGTAGTAAATCTGGCGGGAGACCTGGGAATATACCAACGGCCATTTTTTCAGGCGGCCGTACTGGGCTCCGATTTCGTCGCGGTTTTCATCGAAGCCGGCCGGAAGGTCGTACAGGATGCCTGCATTTTCCACGAATTTCATGCAGGCTTCGGGATCGCTGTAATCGAACACGTTGTCCTCGAAAGAACCCATGTCATCCGAGAAGCGGGCGGCTGCCCGGGCATCCTTGTACTTCTGGCTCTTGTCGACCATTTTCGAACTGGCCACCATCGAGCGGAAGAAGTGCATCTGATAGTAGCGGTCGTTGGCGTTGAGGTTTTTGCCCTGGCGGGTCGGGGTGAACAGCTGGTCGTACATGTAGCGGATATACTCCGTGTGTCCCATCGAACCCTTCACGTTTTCGAACATGAACAGGCGGCTGGCCGTGGCGCTCATCAGCAGGAACAGGTAGTCGCGGTGGCTCTCGCTGCGGTCGTGGGCGATGTCCATCAGTTTCTCCAACTCGAAATCGCGGACCCAGTCGGGTTCGTAGCGGTGTTCGTACAGCACTTTCCAGGCTTCCAGTTGGCGCTCTTTCGGCGTGTATTCGTAGGCGGGAACCGGGTCGCCGGCCTTTTTCTCGTAGGTCTTGATGCCGTAAGCGGAGATGGCGACCTGCGTCAGAACCTGCTTGTAACGGCGGTAAATAGTCTGATACAGTGCCTTGCGGGCCATGTAGGTGGGGTCGTCCTCGTCGCTGATCCAGTTCTTGAAGTTCTGCATCGAGTATTTGAGGTTCTCCACCGAATATTTGAAGTTGAGCAGGTCGTCATCGCCTACGTCGTTGGCGCCGCAGTCGGGACAGTCTTTCGAATTCTCGTAGCGGTAGAGGGGATCGCCCACGTGTTCGTCGATCCAGCCTTCGATCACCTTCAGCTCGTCACGCAGGTTCTTGGCCTCGGGAATGGGTTTGTAGAGGCATTTCACTACATGGCAGTCGTATTCGCCCACGCCTTTGGGAGTGAGGCGGATGCCCTGTTTCGCGGCGTTGACCGGAGCCACGAAGTTGTATTTGGCCAGGTCGAGGATCGAGGGCGTCGTGCCGTACTTCTGGGTGAAGGAGGCGCTGCGCAGCGAATCGGTCGGGAAGGCGGCCGACCCGGTCAGGTTGTAGCTCATGCCGAGGCAGTTGACGCCTACCGTCCATGCAAAGTCGTTCCGGATGAACTCCTTGAGTTTGGCTTCCGGCATGTAGCGCTGCTGCAGGTCGGGATCGGCGTGGCCGATGAAGGTGATCGCTTCGAACGGCAGCTCGTACACATAGTTGTGGCATACGAGGATCGAGGTCCGCAGGATTTCGCCCGTGCGGGGATCGGTGTAGGTGCGCACCCGCGTGTCGCCGGCCAGCGAGGGAACGTAGCGGACACAGCTGTACTTGAAGTTTTCCGGATCGAATTCCGGGTCTTCGGCCGGGCTGGGGAAGGGTTTGATCCGGATCACGTTCTTGAAGCCGATCTTCTCGAACGCTTCGTTCCAGGTGAGGAACCCTTCGGTGATGCCGTCGCGCACCAGGTCGGTGAAGGTGGTGTCCATGTAGATGACGATCGGTTTGACCGGCTCCACGAGTTCACCCCGTCCATAGGCGGCCGGGTCCGAAGGCTCGATCCTCCAGCGGGTGACGAAATAGGTGGCTTCCAGCTGCTTGTATCCGTTGTGATAGTTGTACTTGCCCATCACGTTGAGCGGAATCCGGTAGTCGGCCAGGCGCATGGCCATCGGCTTTTCGGGAAGCAGGGCGATGGTGCGCGTCATGCGGGCCGTGGTCACCTTGCTGAATACGTTCTTGTAGCTGGCGTCGTACGTGTTGTAGGTGTACACCGAGATGTTGTCCGGAAAGGCCCGTACGTCGTCGAGGAACGAACGCTCCTTCGAATGACGGAACGATACGCCCATCATCTTCAGTTTCGATTCGCCCCGCGCGTCGATCGGATCGAGCAGGTCCTCGTTGCCGGTGAAATAGGCGGTCATGTCGAATACCACGGCGGTGCTGTCGGCATTCCACGCCTTGATTTCATAGGAGTTGATGATGGCGTCGAGGTTGCTCTTCTCGAGTGCCTCGATCATGCCCTTTTCGCCCTCCTCGACCATCGCCTGGTCGCGTTCGCGGCGCAGTTGCACCGAGTTCCCGATCTTGGAGAAACGGATCTGCTGCGGCTTGATGGGCGAACCGCCCACGTAGCTGTCCGTATGGTCGGAGATTTCCGACACGGAGGAGAGGATCATCATGTCGCGGCCGAGCAGGTTGAGGGGAAGCTCCACCAGCAGCTGTTTGCCGTCCACCATGTGGAGGGTCATCAATCCCTTTACGGTCTTGACCTTTTTGTCCTTGAACAGTTTGTCGTAATCGCTGGTCTTTTTGGGGGCCGGAGCTGCCGCTTCGGTTTTGTCGCCCTTTTTCTTCTTTTTGCCGCTGCCTTTGGCGTAGAGCCCTTCTCCGGCCAGCAGGAACGCCGTACCCAGCAGCAGATAAGCTATATATCTTCTCATTGTGTATAGTCGGTTTTCGGTTAAACGCTTATTGGAGCAGGCCGTCGATCCGGTGGAGCAGCAGCTCGTAGTGGGCCCGGGTCTCCTTGTCTCCGGTATTGCGCATCCGGCTGATCAGATTGCGGGCCTGAAGCACGTTCTGGTAGTAGATGTGGTCGAACGGAGTGAACGAGGCGTACAGGGCCCGGAAATAGCCGAATCCGTTCACGTCGCCGGTCTGGGGATCGAGTTTGTCGATCAGGTTTTCGTTGGCGAGCATCTGGCTCATGCAGCACATCGAACCGCTCTGGTCGTGCGTCTCGATCGGACGGATTTCCACGAAGTTCTCCTCGCTCAGCGGACCTTCGCTGTCGGCGAATCCCTTGATGTTATTCTTGCTCTTTTCCAGACCCGACACCATAAACATGAAGTCGAGATAGCTCACCTGGTTGGTCCGGTCGCGGTCGTTGAGGTTCTGTCCCTTCAGCGTGGGGGCGAATATGGCCTCGAACGCCAGGTCGGCATTCTCCTTGACCGAATAAGCGTTGGGGGCGGGGTCTTTCATGCTCTCCAGCGAACCGCGCGGGGCGATAATGAGACTGACCAGGATGCGTTGTATCCGGTTCGAGAGGTTGCCCTGCAGGGGCAGCTCCCTGACCAGCGGATTCTGGTCCAGCCAGTCGAGGTCGTGCAGCTGGTCGCCCAGGAATTTCTGTGCCCTGCGCTGATAGTCGCCGTCCACGAACTCATAGGCGGGACGCGGGTCGCCGGCCTTGCGCTCGTTCATGTAGACGCCGCCCTTCACGTTGTAGACATGCAGAATGTAACGCATGTACTGGTTCAGGATGGCGACATACATGTCCTGACGGTAGCTGTAATCGGGGTCCTCCTTGTCCACCCATTCGCTCAGGTGGTTCATCACGTATTTCAGGTTCTTGATACCCACCTCGGCGCTGGAGATCACGTCATCGCCCAGGTCTTCGGACTGGGCCGACGGGTCGAGGATCGTGTAGGGCTGCTGTTTGCCGTAGCGGAAGACGGGGTCGTCGGCCTTTTCGAAAATCCATTTGTCGAGCGTGGCCACTTCTGCCTCGGGCGTCGCGGCTTCCGGAATAGGAGAGTAGAGCCACTTCACGGCGAACATGTCGTGTACGCCCAGATGGGGCGGGTTCATGTTCACCCCGCGGGCGGCATCCCCTTCCTGGGCCACGTAGTTGAAACGGGCGTAGTCCATGATGCAGGGCGTGGTACCGTATTTCTGGGTGAAGGAGGGCGAACGGAGCGAGTCGTTGGGGAAGGCGGCCGAAGAGCCGAAGTTGTGCATGTAGCCGAGGCAGTGGCCGATCTCATGGGCGATCACATAGCGCATGGCGTCGTCCATGATGTCGTCGGGAATGTTCTTCGTGCGCACGGCGGGGTCGGCCACGGCGGTCTGGATCAGTCGCCAGTTGTTGACCAGCCGGGTGATGTCGTGATATACCACGACCGATGCGTTGATGATTTCGCCCGTGCGGGGATCGTCCCACGAGGGACCCATGGCGTTCATGATCGAGATGGGTTCGTAACGCAGGCAGGAGTACTTGATGTTGTCGGGATCGAATTCGGGGTCGTCCTTCGGGTCGGGGAAATCCAGCGCCCGGATCACGTTCTTGAAGCCGATCTCCTCGAACGCGGCGTTCCAGTCGAGGATACCGGCCCGGATGGCGGGTTTCCACGTTTCGGGGAAGTTCTTGTCGATGTAGAAGTCGATGTGTTTCTTGGGTTCCACCAGTTCACCGCGCTTCCATGCCTCCATGTCGCTGGGCTCCACTCTCCAGTGGCGGGCATAGTAGACGGGAATCGTACCCCGGTTCTTGTTGGCGGAGAACTTGGCCTTGGGGGCGATGAAGATGTTCATGCGCGAGTCGGCGATGCGGGGGCGCATCGGCTCCTCGGGCAGCAGGATCAGCGAACGGGTCATCAGCGCGGTGAACGGGCGCTTGTACTCCAGTGCACCCATCACCTTGCCGCTGTTCACCATCACGTCCACCGTGTAGCTCAGGTAGCTCTTCACGACCACGTTGTCCGAAAAAGCCTTGATTTCGCCCAGATGGCTCTTCGACTTCTCGAACGAGGTGTTCCGCTGGAAGCGGCTGCCGCCGTACATGCCCCACGGGTCGAACGGCGTGAGGTCCTTGTTGTCCTCCATGAAGAGGTTGGTCACGTCGATCACCACGGCCGTGCTGTCCGGATTGTAGGCTTCCGGTTTGAAGGTGCGGTAGATGCCGTCGATGGTCGATTTCTTCACCGCGGCGGCGATTCCCTCGTTGTCGGGCACCGTCTCGTCGGCTCCGTAGAGGCAGTTGACCAGGCAGAGGTGGAAATTGGGCCCGATCTTGCGGAACGTGACGTGAAGGGGGTCTTTGGGTTTGTATCCGATCACGCCGTGGGCGTTGTTGCTGGTTTCGGAGATGGTCGAACCCAGCAGCATCTCGCGGCCCAGCAGCGAGAAGGGCAGTTCGAAGTAGAGCTTCGTGTCGTCCACCTTATGAAGCGTGATGAGACCTTTTTTCGTCTCGCACTTTTTGTCCTTGAAAAGTTTCTCGTAATCAGATAGTTTCTTTGCGGGGGCGGGGGCACTCTTTTCGGCCGCCTTTTTCTTTTTGTTGAAAATGCCGGCCTCCGTGCCGCCGAACACCAGCGCCGGCACGAGCAGACTGCAAACAAGTAAAAGTTCTCTGCGTTTCATAAATTTTGGTTTAGTGTGTATTGTTTTTCTTTCGGTTTATTTCCTGCTTACGATAAGCGTGTCGTCCTCGATTCTGAAAGAGGCGTCGGTGATCATTTCGAACAGCTCGATCACGTCGGCCAGCGTACAGTCGCGCGGGATTTTGCCCGTGAGCGAATAGGAGGCCGGGTCGATATTCTCGTATTCGATGCGTATGTCGTACCAGCGGGCGATCGAGGCCAGTATCTCGTCGAATCCCTGCTGCCAGAAGACGAACTTGTTCTCCGTCCAGGCCGAAACGGCGTTGGCGTCCACTTTCTTGACGTTCATCATGGCGTTGCCGCCGGAAGCCAGCGCCTGATACCCGGGCGTGAGAGTGACGCGGTGGCTGGTGTTGCCTACGTCCACCTTTCCCGTCACGAGGGTCGTGGTGGCCATCTTTTCGTCCGCGAAATCACGGACATTGAACGAAGTCCCGCAGACCGTCACCTGCATCTTGGGCGTCTCCACCACGAACGGGTGGGCCGTGTCGTGCGACACCCTGAAGAACACCTCTCCCTCCACTCTCACCCTGCGCTCCCTGCCGTCGAAGCGCACGGGATATTCCAGCCGCGAATCGGAATTGAGCCACACCTTCGTTCCGTCGTCCAGCGTGAACGTGCATTCGCCGCCCCGGGGAACCGACAGTTCGTTGTAGGCGGCGGCGATCTCGGCCGAGGGTTCCTCCGCGCTGGTGTAGACGATGTCGCCTCCTTCGGAGGAGAGCGAACCGATTCCATCCACCTTCCGTTCCACGGCCGAATCCGCGAAGGCGATCACCTCCCCGTTGGCCAGTTTGAGTTGGGCCTTTTTCGTGCCCGGCAGTATCTTTTCCGCCTGTTCCATAGTGCGTTTTTCCGCTATGCGCCCTCCCGGGTCGGATATGCGGATCAGCAGGCCTCCGGCCACCAGAACCGCTGCGGCGGCCCCTGCGACGGCATACCGGAGACGGTACAGCCGGCTGCCCAGCGTCGCCCGGCGGAAACGACGGAAAGCCCGCCGGTGATCGTAGGTGTTGTATTCCTGTATTTTGGACAGAATGTAGTCGTTGTCGTGCAGCCTGCGGTCCAGCTCGGCAAAATGCTTCTCCTCGAGAAGCCGGTCGAACTCCTGCCGTTCCTGCGGCGTCAGGCGTCCCCGGTAACTCTGCCGGAAAAGGTGGATCAGTCTCGATAGATCTGTCAGCATGTTATGTAGAGTTTGGGCATGGGCCTTTTCGTTATTTTTCTTTTTTAATAATGCATAACTTAGATGCAAGTATGACAGGTTTTGTTGCTTTTTTTAACAAAAAGTGTTTTTTTATTCCGCAAACTCTGTTTTTTCTCTCCCGAAAAAGGGAACGGCCGCCGTATGTGCGGACCGTTCCGGGGTCATTTCAGGCAGGCAGTGTTCCGTCGGTATGCGGTCGGGCCGGGGGCGGCTCCGTCGTGTCCGGATTGCCCGGTCGGAATGGCCGGGCGGTATGTGCGGAACGGATACGGCTGTCGCCGGTGTCGATACATTAAGTCGGGAAAGGGTTCGTTTTTCGGGCGGGGGACGAAAAACGCTGCGAATGTCCGTGCCGGAAAACACCGTTTCCCGGAAAGACCGGGAGGGTGCCCCTTTTTCTGGGCCGGGCGGAGATGTGTGCCGGATTATTGCAGTTCCGGTACACGTTTAAACGGAGCCGGGGGCGGTGTTAGTATGACCGGGGGGATAATTTTGCCGGTCTTACGGTCCTGTTTGTGGTCTTCCGGCCGGGAAAAGGGAGAAAAGGCTGTGGGTTTCGGGTCCGTGCGGGGAGGCCGGACCGACGGTGATGCGGATAGAGATCGTATGTTGCGGGAAGAAGCGGCGCCCGTTTCGGAAAAGGAGTCGCGGTTACAGGGGGAGCGTCATGCGTTCCTATGGGCCGGCCGGATGATGTATGGAGTCCCGTCCGGGAGCAGGGAAAGGAAAACGGGGTGCGGTTCCGTAGAACGCACCCCGTTTTTTTCGTCTCTTTTGTGTCTCAGCTTTTGATTGAGTTGAGGATGCCCAGCGACTCGTAAGTTTTTTTCAGTTCTTCGTCGTTGTCCGACAGTACGAGCAGTTTGTCCCCGAGCACGAGCTGCGTGCTGCCCGTCGGTACGAAATAGCGGTCGTCCCGTTTGATCATCACCACCAGCGTGTGTTTGGGCAGGGTCAGGTCGCGCAGGCAGTCGCCCTTCTCCAGCAGAACGGGGGCCACGTCGATCTCCGAGAGGGCGCTTTTGATGTTTTCCGGCAGGTCGATCGGGAAGGCGTCCTCCTTCTCCTCCACGGCCAGCCCCAGTATTTTGGCCATGTAGTTGACCGTCGTGCCCTGCACGAGCAGGGAGACGATCGTGATGAAGAAGACGATGTTGAAGATAAGGTTGGCGTGCTCCACGCCCGCGATCAGCGGGTAGGTGGCGAAGATGATGGGAACGGCTCCGCGCAGACCCACCCAGGAGACGAACCAGCGGGCCCGCGTGGTCATGTGCCGGAAGGGGAGCAGGCAGAGGAACACCGTGGCCGGACGGGCCACGACGATCATGAAGATGCCCACCAGCAGGCCGATGCCCGCCACATGGACCAGTTCCGAAGGGTTGACCAGCAGCCCCAGGGTGAGGAACATGACGATCTGGAAGAGCCATGCGAAACCGTCGAAGAAGGTGGTGAGGCTCTTTTTGAACACGATTTTGTGGTTGCCGATCACCAGCCCCGCGATATAGACAGCCAGGTAGCCGTTCCCCTTGATCAGGTCGGTGAACGAGAAGATGAAGAACACCGTGGCCAGCAGCAGCACGGAGTAGAGCGAACGGTTGTCGATGTTGATTCTGTTCATCAGCAGGATGGCCCCTTTCCCCAGCAGAAAACCCGATACGGCGCCCACGCTCATCTGTACGATGAAAAGCACGGCCGACTGCTTGAGGTCCATCTCGCCCGAAGCGATGATCTGGATCAGCAGGATGGTGAGCATGTAGGCCATCGGGTCGTTGCTTCCGCTCTCGAGCTCCAGCATGGGGCGCAGGCGCTGTTTGAGGCCCTGCCGTTTGGAGCGGAGGATCGAGAAGACCGACGCCGAGTCGGTGGAGGACATGACCGCCGCCAGCAGCAGCGACTGTGTGAGCGTGAGGGAGACGAAGCGGTCGAACGCTCCCGAGATGAGCCAGATGAAGACGCCCGTGATGCCGGCTGTCAGAACGACGCCCACGGTGGCCAGGATGACGCCCTGTCCGAGCACAGGTTTGATTTCGGAGAATTTGGTGTCCATGCCGCCCGAGAAGAGGATGATGCTCAGGGCGAGCATGCCGATGAACTGGGCGATGGAGGGGCTGTTGAACTGGATGCCGAACCCGTCGCTTCCGAACAGCATGCCCACGCCCAGGAACAGCAACAGGGCAGGAACGCCGAAACGGTAGCCGGCTTTGCTGGCCAGTACGCTGACGAAAAGGAGGACGGAGCCGATCAATAGAATGTTACCGGTATCCAGAATCATAGGCGGAATAATTAATTGAATAACGATATAGAATAATAATTCTGCGGGGCAAAGCCCACACGGTACGTACTTTACAAAGATAGGGAATCGGACGCATTCCTGCAAACGCTGTGCCTTTGCGTAACGTTATTTTAACATTAATTTAATGTTTTTCCCGCTACTGTGGGATGAAAATGTAGCTGATCGTTCCCGTCTGTTTGTCCGGGGCGTTGCGGTCGACGTTGAAGCGGGATTCGCGGGCCGCTCCGAGCGCGGCGTCCACCATGCAGCCGTCGGTCGTGGATACGGCACGGTTCACGGATGCCGCCGTGACGCGGCCGTTGCGGTTGACGGTGATGTTCACCGTCACCTCCCCGCCGCCTTCGCACCGGTAGGCCGGAACCACCAGTTTGACCGACGTGCGTACCGGGTCGACCAGCGAGAAGGAGACCGTCACGCGGCCCTTGATCTTCACGTCCCGGCTCCGGGCCTGTTCCGTTTTCGTCCGGCGGCCGTCGAGGATGGCCCGTTCTTCGCCCAGCCCCCGTTCGTAGGCCTCCCGGTTGGCCCGGATGCGGCGCTGCACCTCTTCCGCCTCGTCGTAGATTTCGCCGGCGTCGGTTCCCCGGTCGTCGCGCAGCCGTTCGTTCAGCGTGTTGTCTCCCGCTTCGGCGTTTTCGTTGGAGATCAGGTTGCGGATGTCGGAAAAGTCGGCTTCGGCCTCCTGCCTCAGCCGCTCCCGGCGCTCCTCGGGCGTTTCGGGCCGGGGCTCTTCTTCCTGGAAGTCGATGTAGATGGCTGTCTGCCGTTCCGGGCTTCCCACGGCGATACGGGCCGATACGAATGCGATGGCGGCCACCAGATAGGCGATCACCGTCACGCAGAGCCCCACGCGGTGGTCGTAGCTCCACGCGCCGATGTCCGTGGGACGCTTCTCGAAGGGAAGCCTCAGCCGCGGCGGCCTGCCGTTGTTCTTCTGATCGGTATCGTTCATCGGAATCGCATAAAATCGAACAAAAGTACGATTCTTTTCAAAAATTTAATACCTTTGTGTGCAAATTATTCAAAATCCACATCATGTCCTGTAAACAAAAAACACTGAAAGCACCCCTTACATTCAAAGGTAAGGGACTCCATACCGGTGTCGACGTGACGATGACCATACAGCCTGCCGAGGCCAATCACGGAATCGTGTTCAAGCGCCTCGACCTGCCGGGGGAACCCACCGTGGAAGCCCTTTCGGAAAACGTGACCGACACCGCCCGCGGAACCACCGTCGAGAAAAAAGGCGTGAAGGTGAGCACCATCGAGCACGTCATGTCCGCCCTGTGGAACAGCGGCGTGGACAACGCGCTGGTCGAGGTGGACGCTCCCGAAGTGCCCATCATGGACGGTTCCGCCCGGGAGTACGCCCGTTCCATCGCCCGGGTCGGGTTGGAGGAGCAGGCGGCCGAGCGCAAATATTACGAAGTGACCGAAAAGGTCGTCTACTCGATTCCCGAGAAGGGCGTGGAGATCGCGATCTATCCCGACGAGGAGTTCAGCGTTTCGGTGCACATCGACTACAATTCCCGGGTGCTGGGCAACCAGTATGCCACGTTCGGCCCCGGCGACGATTTCGCCGAACAGGTGGCTCCCTGCCGCACGTTCGTTTTCCTGCATGAGCTGGAGCCGCTGCTCAAACTGAACCTCATCAAGGGCGGAGACCTGGACAATGCCATCGTGATCGTGGAGGGCGATGTGCCCGATGCCGAGATCAAACGGCTCGAAGGGGTTTTCAACAAGAAGGACATCCGGGTGACGGGCGGATACCTGAACAATCTGGAACTGCGGTTCCGCAACGAGCCCGCCCGCCACAAACTGCTCGACATCCTGGGCGATTTCGCCCTGCTGGGCATGCGGATCAAGGGTAAGGTGATCGCCACCCGTCCCGGTCATTTCGCCAATACGGAGATGGTGAAGATGATCAAGAAGAATATCCGCAAGGAGGGAGTGAAACCCGGCGTGAAATACAATCCGTCGGCCGCTCCGGTGTACGACATCAACCAGATCCGCAGCATGCTGCCCCACCGTCCGCCGTTCCTGCTGGTGGACAAGATCATCGACATCAATTCGGAGAGCGTGGCCGGTATCAAGAACGTCACGATGAACGAGCCTTTCTTCGTGGGGCATTTCCCCGAAGAGCCCGTCATGCCGGGCGTGCTGATCGTCGAGGCTATGGCGCAGTGCGGCGGGATTCTTGCGTTGCACGATATTCCCGACCCGGAGAACTACTCGACCTATTTCATGAAGATCGACGGCGTGAAGTTCAAGCACAAGGTGGTGCCGGGCGATACGCTCCAGTTCGAACTGCGCCTGATGGAGCCCATCCGGCGGGGCATCGTGCTGATGGAAGCGCGCGCGTTCGTCGGCGACAGGCTGGCGACCGAGGCCGTGCTGATGGCCCAGGTGGCCCGTAACAAATAGAAAACGATGATGACGAAAGATTAACCCCCTAACTCTATCTATTATGATCAGCAAGTTGGCTTATATAGACCCGAAAGCCCGTTTGGGCGAGAACGTGACGGTGGAACCGTTCGCGTATATTGCAGGCGATGTCGTGCTGGGCGACGGATGCTGGGTGGGTCCCGGCGCCGTGATTCTCGACGGGGCGCGGCTGGGCAGGAACTGCAAGGTGCATACGGCGGCCGTGGTGGCCGGCGTTCCGCAGGACTTGAAATTCAAAGGGGAATATACGACCGCGGTGATCGGCGACAACACTACCATCCGCGAGTGCGCCACCATCAGCCGCGGAACGGCCGCCAAAGGAACCACGATCGTCGGCAGCAACACGCTGATTATGGCCTACGTGCACGTGGGACACGACTGCGTGGTGGGTAACAACTGCGTGCTGGTGAACCGTGTGTCGCTGGCCGGTGAGGTGGAAGTGGGCGACTGGGCCATCCTGGGCGGCCACGTGGCCGTGCACCAGTTCAGCCGCATCGGCGCCCATGCCATGGTGAGCGGAGGTTCGCTGGTGAGCAAGGACATTCCCCCCTTCGTGAAGGCGGCCCATTTGCCCCTTTCGTTCGTGGGGGCCAATTTCATCGGATTGCGCCGCCGCGGGTTCACTCCCGAGAAGATCAGTGAGATACAGGAGATTTTCCGGCTGATTTTCCAGAGCGGATTCGGTTATTCGAGGGCTTGCGAAATGGTGCTGGAACAGGTGCCTTACAGCGAGGAGCGCGACATGATCATCAATTTCATCCGCGAGTCGAAACGGGGTATCCTCAAGCCCTACAATGCATCCAAGGCGGGCGAAGAGATGGAGTAATCGTAAGAAAAAACAAAATAATCCGCTGCCATAGTGCGTTTTTCGATAAAAAGCATTATATTTGTGCGGTAACAAGAAGAGGGAAGATGGGGGCGGAAGTCCCCATCTTTCGTTAGATAAACGACTCGAAACAAGCATCGACATGATGGATACAGCTAAAATACGGGCTTTGGCCGAAGAGAGACTCGCGGGCAGCGACCTGTTCGTGGTCGACGTGACCTGTTCGCCCGCCAACGAGGTGGAGGTGCTGGTGGACAGCGACTCGTCGGTGGCGATCGAGGATTGCGTGGAGTTGAGCCGTGCGATCGAGGCGTCGCTCGACCGCGATGCGGAGGATTTCGCCCTCACGGTCTCCTCGGCCGGGATCGGCCAGCCGCTGCGGATGCTCCGCCAGTACCGCAGGCTTATCGGCCGTCCCGTGGAGGTGGTGCTGCTCAGCGGCGTGAAACTGTTGGCCGAACTGAGGGATGCTACCGAAGAGTCCGTCACGCTGGCCTACGAGGAGAAGGTGGCCGTCGAGGGCAAGAAACGCAAACAGTTGGTGGAAACCGTGCGGGAGTATCCCCTGAGCGAGGTGAAGTCTACCCGTGAATATATTGATTTTAAATAAAAAACAGCGATAAAAACCTTATGGACAATCTGAATCTGATAAGCAACTTTGCGGAGTTCAAGGAGCTTAAGAACATTGACAAGAGCACGATGATCGGCGTGCTGGAGGATGTTTTCCGTCACCTGTTGATCAAGACCTACGAGACGGACGAGAATTTCGACGTCATCATCAACCCCGAGAAGGGCGACCTCGAAATCTGGCGCAACCGTCAGATCGTCGAGGACGGACAGGTGGAGAATCCCAACCAGCAGATTTCGCTTACGGACGCCCGCAAACTCGACCCCACCTACGAAGTGGGCGAGGAGGTGGCCGACGAGATCAAGCTCGATTCGTTCGGGCGCCGCGCCGTGCTGTCGCTCCGTCAGAACCTGGCCTCGCGCATCCTCGATCTGGAGAAGGCCAACCTGTACGACAAGTACAAGGAAAAGGTGGGCGAGATCATCACCGGTGAGGTCTATCAGGTTTGGAAAAAGGAGGTACTCGTGCTCGACGACGAGGACAACGAACTGATTCTGCCCAAGAGCGAACAGATTCCGAGCGATTTTTTCCGCAAGGGGGATACGATCCGGGCGATCGTCTCGAAGGTGGAGATGCGTAATAATACGCCGGCCATCATCCTGTCGCGCACGGCTCCCGAATTCCTGGAGCGGCTCTTCGAGCTGGAGGTTCCCGAGATTTTCGACGGGCTCATCACGATCAAGAAGATCGTCCGCATTCCGGGCGAGCGCGCCAAGGTGGCCGTGGAGTCGTACGACGAGCGGATCGACCCCGTGGGCGCCTGCGTGGGTATGAAGGGGTCGCGTATCTATTCGGTGGTCAAGGAGCTGCGTAACGAGAACATCGACGTGGTGAACTGGACCGCCAACACGCAGCTGCTGATCCAGCGTGCGCTGAACCCGGCCAAAATCTCTTCGATCCATCTCGACGAGGAGAAGAAGACGGCCGCCGTTTACCTCAAGCCCAGCGAAGTGTCGCTGGCCATCGGCAAGGGCGGCCTCAATATCCGGCTGGCCAGCATGCTGACCGGTTACGACATCGACGTCTACCGCGAGGTGGAGGAAGAGGACGTGGCGCTGGACGAATTCTCGGACGAGATCGACCAGTGGATCATCGACCAGCTGAAAGCCATCGGCTGCGATACGGCCAAGAGTGTGCTGGAAATTCCTGCCGAAGAGCTGGCGCGCCGTACCGATCTGGAGGACGAAACCATCCGCGAGGTGATCGGTATCCTCAAGGCCGAATTCGAATAGCCCCGCTCCGGGCAGGACGGCGGCTTAATTCTTCGTTAAATGCGCCGCATGTCTTGAAATTGGAAAATTTAGGAGTATTTTTGTAAAATGTAACACGACGGGTTTCCGTCACCAAGTAACGCCGAAAAAGGAGAATATATGCCCAGTGAAAGAAGAGTCAGGCTCCATCAGGTCGCAAGGGAGTTTAAAGTAGGACAGACCACGATTATCGAGTTTTTAGAGAAGAAGGGATTCAAGGTGGAGAATTCACCGAGTTCTTTCATCGGGCCCGATGCGTACAGCGTGCTCGAAAAGGAGTTCGGAGGAAACCGCACGGGCGAGACGGTCAATATCCGGGAAAGGATCAACCTCAAACAGGAAACGATCTCTTTGGGCGACAAAAGAGAGGGCGCTTCCAGGGGGGATTCCGATTTCAAGGACGAGGTCGTCATCAAGAGCGGCGTTATCAGTGTGAAGGACGAGGTCGCCTCGCGCAGCCATGCACCCAAGATACTCGGTAAGATCGACCTTTCCGCCGGGAATAAGCCCAAGCCGGCTCCTGCTCCCGCGCCTGCGAAGAGCGCGGCGCCGCAGCCCGAGCCCGTGAAGCCTTCCGCTCCGGCCCCGGCTCCTACGGTGAAGGAAGAGCCCGTTCCCGCACCCCGGAACGAGGAACCGGTGCCCGCATCCGTTGCGGAGAATGTTTCCGGAAAGAAGGAGACGGCGGAGCCTGCCGTGGAACCTGCAAAAGCGGCCGAAACGCCGCGGGAAGCAGCTGCGGCGCCTGTCGCAGAGAAAAAAGAGCCTGTCGTCGCTGCGGCGTCTGCCGAGCCTGTCCCTGCGCCGAAAGAGCCGGAACCGGCGAAGGTCCCGGAGAAGAGCGCTCCCGTTGCCGAGCCGGTCGTGATCCAGACCAAGACCTACGACGAGCGCCAGGCCGAGAACGACGACAACGTGTTCCGCCCGAGCGAAGGCAACCGGCTCTCGGGACCGAAAGTGCTGGGTAAGATCGACGTGCAGGCTTTTGACCGGAAGAAGGGCGGGGACCATCATAAGCGCGAGAAACGCAAGCGGATCACCAAGGACAAGGTGGACGTGACACGTCCGCAGCCGGCGGCTCCCGGAGGCCAGCGCCCGCAGGGCGGAGGTGCCGGGGCGCAGGGCGGCAAACCCGGCTTCAGGGATGGCGCCGGGAAGAAGAACAAGGGCGGCAAGGGGGCTCCGAAGCCCGTATTGCGGCCCGAAGTGAGCGACGAGGACGTACAGAAGCAGATCAAGGATACGCTGGCTCGCCTCACCTCGAAGGGAGGGAAAAGCAAGAGCGCCAAGTACCGCAAGGACAAGCGTGAAGCCGTTTCGGCCCGCCTGAACGAGGAGATGGAGCGTCAGGAGCAGGACAAGACTACGCTGAAGGTGACCGAATTCGTGACCGTCAGCGAACTGGCCACCATGATGGACGTGCCCGTGACGGACGTCATCACCGCCTGCATGAATCTGGGGCTTATGGTGTCGATCAATCAGCGGCTCGATGCCGAGGCGCTGGTGGTTGTGGCCGAAGAGTTCGGATACAAGGTGGAATTCGTTTCCGTGGACATTCAGGAGGCGATCGAGGAGGAGCACGACGATGAGGAAAACCTCGTGCCGCGTCCCCCGGTGGTGGCTGTCATGGGCCATGTGGACCACGGTAAGACCTCGCTGCTGGACAATATCCGGAAGACGAACGTGATCGAGGGTGAAGCGGGCGGTATCACGCAGCACATCGGCGCGTACAGCGTGGAGCTGAACGGACGCAAGATCACCTTCCTCGACACGCCGGGTCACGAGGCCTTCACAGCGATGCGTGCCCGCGGTGCGAAGGTGACGGACGTGGCCATCATCATCGTGGCCGCCGACGACAACGTGATGCCCCAGACCATCGAGGCGATCAACCATGCTACGGCGGCGGGTGTCCCGATGGTGTTCGCCATCAACAAGATCGACAAAGAGGGTGCGAACCCCGACCATATCAAGGAGCAGCTGGCCAATATGAACTACCTGGTCGAGGACTGGGGCGGCAAGTATCAGTCGCAGGAGATTTCGGCCAAGAAGGGCGTCAACCTCGACAAACTGCTCGAAAAGGTGCTTCTGGAGGCCGAATTCCTCGATCTGAAGGCCAATCCCGACCGCCGTGCTTCGGGTACGGTGATCGAATCCACCCTCGACAAGGGGCGCGGCTATGTGGCCACGGTGCTCGTGCAGAACGGAACGCTCCGCGTGGGCGACGTGATGCTCTCGGGCATCCATTCGGGCCGCGTGAAAGCCATGTTCAACGAGCGCGGCAAGAAGGTGAACGAGGCGCCTCCCTCGACACCGGTGCTGGTGCTGGGTCTCAACGGGGCGCCGCAGGCGGGCGACACCTTCAACGTGATGGAGGACGACCGGAGCGCCCGCGAGATCGCCAGCAAGCGTGAACAGTTGCAGCGCATGCAGGGCCTGCGCACCCAGAAACACGTGACGCTGGACGAGATCGGCCGCCGGATCGCCATCGGCAACTTCAAGGAGTTGAACATCATCGTCAAGGGCGACGTGGACGGCTCGATCGAAGCCATGACCGACTCGCTGCTCAAACTCTCGAAGGAGGAGGTGCAGGTGAACGTGATCCACAAGGCCGTAGGCCAGATTTCGGAGTCGGACGTACTGCTGGCCGCCGCTTCCAACGCCATCATCGTCGGGTTCCAGGTGCGGCCGTCGGCCAGCGCCCGCAAGCTCGCCGAGAAGGAGGAGATCGAAATCCGTCTCTACTCGATCATCTACGATGCCATCAACGACATCAAGGACGCCATCGAGGGTATGCTCGCTCCGGAGACCAAGGAGGAGATCGTCTGCTCGGTGGAGGTGATGGAGACCTTCAAGATTTCGAAGGTGGGCACCGTGGCCGGATGTATCGTCCGCGAGGGAAAGATCGCCCGCAACACCCCGATCCGCGTGATCCGCGACGGTATCGTGGTCTATACGGGACGGCTCGGCTCCCTGAAGCGTTTCAAGGATGACGTGAAGGAGGTGACCAGCGGTATGGAATGCGGTCTCAATATCGAAAGCTACAACGATATCCGTGTAGGGGACATTGTGGAAGGTTACGAAACCGTGGAGGTGAAGAAGAAATAGAACCGGCCCTATGGAGAAGAAAACGGTTGAAGTCGGATTCGTCGATTTTTGGCCGGGGTTCGATCCGGCGGACAATTTCATCGCCGCGGCTCTTTCGGAGCGATACGAGGTGGTGGTGTCGGAGCGGCCGCAGATACTTTTCTTCTCCTGTTTCGGCCAGCGTTTCACGGGATACGATTGCGTGCGGGTGTTCTATACGCCCGAAAATCTGGTGCCGGATTTCAATGTGGCCGACTATGCGATCGGATTCCATTACCTCGATTTCGGACGGCGCTATCTGCGGTATCCCATTTACCATGCCTATGAGTATGATGGCAAACTGATTGATTATAAGGTATTTACGGGAGGGGGCTGCCGCCCGCAAATTCTGCAGTTTCGTCTACTCCAACGGGGAGTGGGCTTCGCCGCTCCGGAAACAGTTCTTTGATCTTCTCTCTGCCTATAAACGGGTCGATTCGGGCGGTCGCTACATGAACAATGTCGGCGGCCCGGTGGAGGACAAACTCGCCTTCCAGTCGGAGTATAAGTTTTGCATCGCGTTCGAAAATTCGGTCGGGGAGGGATATACGACGGAAAAACTGGTGGAAGCCATGATGAGCGGTTCGATTCCTGTCTATTGGGGCGATCCTTCCGTGGCGGAGGAGTTCAATCCCGGGTCGTTTATCAACGTGTCGGATTTCGGGTCGCTGGAGGAGGTCGTGCAGGAGGTCGTCCGGCTCGACAACGACGACGAAGCCTATCTGGAGATGCTCAACCGGCCGTGGGTCCGTCCCTGCGACGGGGCGTACGATGCGGTTCTGCATTCGGGGGAGAGGCTCTCCGCTTTTCTGGGCGACATCGTGGAGCACCCGGTGAAGTATGTCGCCAGGGATAATTTCCACTGTCGGTATCATGAAAGCATGTACCGGAACTTCCTTTTGAGCCGTGAGTTGTGCGATCACCGGTGTCCGTTGTCGGGTTTTCCCCTTCTCGATCGTCTGTTCGGGCATTATTACCGGCGTCTGCGACGGAAGTTGCTGTATTGAGCGACGTGCGGTCAGGGCAGGCTTGAGATGTATTGGGCCGGGTGTGAAACTTTTTTTGTTCGGTATATGAAAAAAATGTGGTTTGTTGCCGTATGGGCGGCATGCGTTGCCGTCGATGCGTGGGCGGTTCCCGTCCGGGGTGTCGTTTTCCGGGACCGGAACGGAAACGGTATTCGGGACCGGGGCGAAAAGGCGTTGGCGCACATTCCCGTTTCCGATGGGGATACGGTCGTGCTGACCGACGGAAAGGGGCGCTTTTCGCTCGATATCGGGCCCGGGACGAGCGTTTTCCCCATTCTTCCCGCCGGATACGCCTTTGCGGAGCGGGGCATTGCGAACGCTTCGTTCCGTTATTTCGGGCCGGGGGAGGAGATCGGGAGGGAGGAACTCTCTTTCGCACTGGTCGAAACTCCCCGGCGTGAGCGGTTCCGGATCGCGGCTGTGGGCGACGTGCAGGTCAAGAACCGGGACGAAGCCAGCTATGCCGACCGCACGGTGCTGACGGAGCTCGCCGGACGCGGAGATATCGACTTTTCCGTATTCCTGGGGGATCAGGTCAATGACGACTGCGATCTGATGCGCTCGTTTGTCGGCGATCTCGCGGCGCTTCCCCATCCCGTATGGACGGTGGTGGGCAACCATGACCGGGATATGGATTCGGTCCGGCTGGACCGGGTCTACTGTTCCCTGCTGGGGGCAGGTACTTATGCCTTCGATTACGGGAAGGTCCATTTCATCGTGCTCAACAACGTTTTCACCGAAGGGCGGAAGGGCTATTCGGGCCGGGTGACGGAGCGCCAGCTGCGTTTTGTCCGCAACCGCCTGCGGCTGGTGCCGGAGAAGGACCTGGTCGTCCTGTGCCAGCATATTCCGCTGGCCTATACCAGGAACAGGGATGAGGTGGAGCAGGCGCTCGGGGGACGCAGGGTGCTCGTGCTCTCCGGACACACCCACACCGTCGGCCGCCATTGCCTGTCGGAGAAGATACACGAACTGGTCGCCGGAGCCTCCTGCGGAACCTGGTGGGTGGGCGAACGGGACCAGAATGCCATCCCCCTGGCGATGCAGCAGTGCGGTTCGCCGCGCAACTATTTCGTGGTGGATTTCGACGGTGCGGACTACGCCTTCCGTTACAAGGGGATCGGATTGGATGCGGACAGGCAGATGGAGGTGTGGATCGGCGGGGAGGAGCGGATCGACGGCGAGATACCGAAACTGGCTTCGATTCCGGCCGGAACCGTGGTCGCCAATGTGTTCGGCGGCTGCGATTCCACACGGGTGATGATGCGGGTGGACGACGGGGAGTGGATCGAGATGGAGCGCACTCCGATGACCGCGCCGAATGTGAGCCGGGTGGCCTACTGGAACCGTCACGGAGGATACCCCACGAAATTCAGCCGCCGGATGCCGCTGCGTCAGTCGGAATCGCCCCATATCTGGGTGGCTGAGTTGCCCGTACAGGCGATGACGGGAACCCACCGGCTCACTTTTACGGCCCGTGATCCCTATGGGTTCGACGTGAGCGGAGTCCGGGTGTTCACCCTCTCCCGCTGACGAAGGTTGCGGACCGGAGAATGCCGGAAAGGATGGCAGCGCCCCTGCCGAGGTACACCGCGGCAGGGGCGCTGTCGTTCGGCACTCGTGGATTCCGCAGGAGGGAGAAAAACGGGGAAATCCCGCCGGAGATTGTCAGGGGGGCGTTTCGCCGGGAGTTTTTCGGCACACTTCCAGTTCCGTGCCTCCGATGGCGGCGGCCGTGCGGGAGAAGGTACTGTACCATGTGGCGATGATGTGGCGGCAGCGGGAAAGCGTGTAGAGTTCCACCACAGCCTGTTTCATGCCTTCCGTGTCGTTCCGGCTGAGGCGGCCCCGGGGCGTCGTGAGCCGGTTGCCGAACAGGGACGAGAACTTCTCCTTGACCGAGGGGCTGTCCGTAGCCAGATAGAACCGGACGTCCGGATCGCGGGCGATCTCCTGCCGCATCCGTTCCACGAACAGTTCGTCGGGGCTCTCGCGGATCGCCACTTCGTTGTCCGTGCGGCGGATGTGGATGCCTACCGCATGGGCCGGATCGCCTACTTTTCGGCACTCCTCCGCAATGCGGCGCTCCAGTTCGGAAACGGGTTCCCACCGGGAAAAGTCGGAACGGTCGATGCCGTACCAGCCTCCGGAATAGAAGATCCACCGGGTGCGGGCCGCCGCTTTCCGTACTTCCGTCTCTCCGGTCGTGCCGAAAGCCTGTTCGAACAGCTCTTCGGCCGTACGGTACTCCGGATTTTCGGCCAGCACGAAAGGCCGTCCGACGGCTGCGGCGAATTTCGCCAGCCACTTTGCGGCGGGTCGCAGGGGACCGACCCGGTATCCGGCCAGCCAGAGCATGCGCCACGGATTCAGCCGTCCGGCGATCCGGAACGTAACCGGGACGGAGACTTTTTCCGTGAGGGATTCGATCCGGAACAGCTCCTGCGGCCGGCAGCGTATCTGCCAGTTTACGCGCCAATAGATCACCACCGGCGTGCGGAGGCTTTCGCCCAGCGCGATGGCCGATTCGATGCTGCGCATGCGGTTGCAGAGGCCGCCGTCGGGGATGGAGAGGATCGGCATGGGGTTCCGGTCAGAGTTCGCTGATGCGGGCCACGGGAGAGACGTCCATCGGGGCGAATTCGCCCTTCAGATAGCGGTGCATTCCCGTCATGGCGATCATGGCGGCGTTGTCGGTGGTGAATTTGAATTCGGGCAGGAAGGTGCGCCACCGGCGCTTCTTTCCCTCGCGTACGATCGCTTCGCGCAGTCCCGAGTTGGCCGATACGCCGCCCGCGATGGCGATGTCGGTGATGTCGAAGGCCCGGGCCGCCTTGACCAGCTTGTTCAGCAGGATTTCGATGATCGTGTACTGGAGCGAGGCGCACAGGTCTGCCTTGTTCTCCTCGATGAAGGCCGGGTCTTCGGCCATCCGGTCGCGCAGGAAGTAGAGGAACGAGGTTTTCAGCCCGCTGAAACTGTAATCGTATCCGTCCACGGAAGGACGGGCGAAATGGAAACGTTTGGGGTCACCCTCCTTTGCGAGCCTGTCGATCACCGGACCGCCGGGATAGGGCAGGCCCATGACCTTGGCGCACTTGTCGAAGGCTTCGCCCGCCGCGTCGTCGATCGTAGTGCCGATGATCTCCATGTCGAGGTAGTCGCGCACGAGCACGATCTGCGTGTGGCCGCCCGAAACCAGCAGGCAGAGGAACGGGAACGAGGGATGGGGCAGCTGCCGGTCGGGCAGGTCGATGAAGTGGGAGAGGATGTGGCCCTGGAGGTGGTTCACCTCCACCATCGGGATGTTTTTGGCAAGGGCCAGCCCCTTCGTGAAAGAGACGCCTACCAGAAGCGACCCCAGCAGGCCGGGACCCCGTGTGAAGGCGATGGCGTCGATGTCGTCCAGCGTGAGGGAGGCTCCCTTGAGGGCGGCGTCCACCACGGGAATGATGTTCTGCTGGTGGGCGCGCGAAGCCAGCTCGGGAATCACGCCGCCGTAACGGATGTGCACTTCCTGGCTGGCGATCACGTTCGACAGGAGCACGTTTCCCCGCAACACCGCCGCCGACGTGTCGTCGCACGAAGACTCGATTCCCAGTATCGTTATATCCATTTATATCGGGCTTAAATGACGTTTTTTTGACTAAAATTTAATAGATTTGTACGCTTGTTCCGGCACGGGGCGCGAATCCATGGGCAAAGTTATAAAAATATTGCTTTCTTTGTTATCTGCGGCGATTTTAACCGCGATCATCGTTCCCGTGGCCGTCTCGCTGCTGCTGTGTCTTCCCTCCGTGCAGAACTTCGCGGCCAGGGAGGCGGCCGGGTGGCTGGGCCGGAAGCTGGAGACCCCCGTCGCGGTGGAGCAGGTGCATCTGCGCCTTTTCAACCGGGTGACGCTCGAGGGGCTCTACGTGGAGGATTATCATGGCGATACGCTGCTTTACGTTCCGAGGCTTACGGCTGCGCTGAACCGGCTGGAGCTCTCCTCAGGCCGGGTGGCATTGGGCGGCGTGTCGCTCGAGGGGCCCCGCTTCTATCTGATGCAGGACAGCACGATGACCTCCAATCTGAGGCAGGTCCTCTCCCGGCTGAAGCGGAAGAAGCCGAAACGGGAGAAGAGACCCTTTTCGCTCACGGCTTCCTCGGTAGAGATCAGCGACATGACGTTCCGGCACAGGAAGTTCGTGCGCAAGGGGCGGGACGGGGTCGATTTCACCGACCTGGCGGTCGATCATTTTTATCTGAAAACGCGCGGGCTTTCGGTCGTGGGAGACAGCGTGACGCTGGCGATCCGGCAGATCGCCCTGCGGGATAAGAGCGGTTTTCAGATCGACGATTTTTCCGCGCAGCGTTTCTCGATTTCGGGTTCCGGCATGTACTTCGACGGGCTGGAGATCAGCCTGCCCGATTCCCATGTGGAGATGAAGTACCTTCGGTTCCTGACCGGGACCTGGAAAGGGTACAACGACTTTCTGCGGCGGGTGAAGATCGAGGCGGAACTGAACGACTCGCGCGTGAGTTTCCGTTCGATCGCCTATTTCGCCCCTTCGCTGCGGAGCTGGCAGACGGTGCTGGACGGGGTGACGGGTACGGTGTCGGGGCCTGTGGCCAACATGCAGGGCCGTATCGCGCGTGCCCGGACCCGCGATACGGAGATCGGCGTGAGGTTCTCCATGCGGGGCGTGCCCGATATCCGGAATACGCATTTCACCTTCGACGTGTTCCGGCTGCGGACTTCGGCCGAAGACGTGCGGTTCATTGCGGAAGACATAACGGGCCGGACCTTTTCGCCCGGGCTCGAAAAGAGTCTGTACCGGCTGGGAAATATCCATTTCAGGGGACGGTTCGACGGTTTGCTGAGCCGTTTCCGGGCCGACGGACGATTCCGCACCGTGTTGGGCGAAGCGGCCGTCGATTTCGCGGTCGCCCCCGCCGCCGACGGACAGAAGGCTTTCCGGGGCGACATGCGGGTCAACCGGTTCGATGTGGGAACGCTCTCCGGCAGCAGAAAGCTGGGACGGGCCACGGTGCAGGCCCGGCTGGACGGGACCTTCGGACAGGACGAACTCACGGTGAAGACCGATGCCGGGCTCTCCCTGCTGGAGTTCAACGACTATGCCTATGGAGGGATCGTGCTGGACGGAACGGTGCGCAACCGCATGTTCCGGGGGCTGATCCGTTCGGACGACCCCAACCTGCAGTTCGATTTCGACGGTCTGCTCGACTTCAACGATACGGTTCCCCGGTACGATTTCGACCTGCGGATGCATATGGCCGACCTGCATGCGCTGAACTTCAACCGCAGGGATTCGATCTCCGTGGTGCAGGGACGCCTGACGGCCCACGCCGGAGGGGCCTCGCTGGACGATGTGAACGGCGAGGCGGTGATCCGCGACCTGCTCTACGTCAATCCGGTCGATTCGGTGCGTACGGGGGAGATACGGCTGGTGGGGGAGAACGGACCCGACAGCAAATCGCTGGCATGGTACTCTCCCTTTGCCGACGTGACGTTCCGGGGGCGGTCGAGTTACGACCGCATGTTCGGTTATTTCACCAATACGCTGCGCTACTATCTGCCGACCCTGTCGGCCGGGAAGCGGCGCACGGACCTTTTTCCCGACCGGGACGGCGCTACGAACGTGGACGATTATTACGTGGTGAAGCTGGACGTGAAGCAGGCCAATAACGTGGCGGGTATCTTCCTGCCCGGCCTCCAGCTGGCCGAGGGGACGAAACTTTCGTTCCTGTTCAATCCGCAGGCCGAGCAGTTCTCCCTGTCGCTGAATTCCGACTATATCGAACGGGGCGACTTCTTCGTCTCCGGTCTCAGCGTGAACAGCCGCAACCAGGGCGACTCGATCTCGCTCTACGTGGGAGCGGAAGACCTCTTTGCCGGCGGGTTCTACATGCCCGATTTCTCCGTGATCGGCGGTGCCAAGCAGAACCGGGTCAATCTGGGCGCCCGTTTTTCCGATCCCGAACAGGGAACCTCCGCCCTGCTGGGGGTCGTGTCGGCACTGGAACGCGACAGCCTGTCGGGCCGGCCCCGCGTGCGTATCCGGTTCACTCCCTCGAGCTTTACCACCGGGGGACGGACCTGGCGGATCGGGGCCCGCAGTATCGTCTACGATGCGGATCGGGTGGCGATCCGCCGTTTCCGCATCACGAGCCAGGGACAGGAGCTGGGCGTGGACGGTGTGGCCTCCCGCGACCGGGAGGATACGCTTCATCTGAATCTTTCCAATTTCGACCTGACACCCTTTTCGCAGCTCTCCGAACGGATGGGTTACCATGTCCGGGGCATCACCAACGGGCATGCCGACATGGTGTCCGTACTGGGCGAGGGGCTGATGTATGCCTACGTGAATTTCGACAGCGTGCGCGTCAACGACGTGGCGGTCCCGCCTGCAGTTTTCGAAAGCCGTTGGGATTTCCATGCCGAGCGGGCCAAGTTCACCCTGATGCGGCGGCAGAGCTCCGATACGCTCATGGTGGGGTATTACCGGCCGACCGACCGGCGCTACCGGGCCGACTTCGACCTGAAGGGGCTCGACCTTTCGCTGCTCGATCCGCTGCTCTCGGGTGTGGTGCGCGACACGCGGGGAAGCGCCGATGCCGCGCTGATGGTGACCGGCGTGCGGAGAAACGTGTCGCTGAACGGAACGATCCGGATTCCGGAACTCTCCACTACGGTGGACTTCACGAATGTACCCTACCGTCTCCGCGACGGGGAGATCGTCGTGAAGGACAATGTGTTCACGCTGACTCCCGCCTGGCTGACCGATCCGGGGGGGAACCGGGCCTCCATGGAGATGAGCCTCGACATGAACCATCTGGCGAACCTTTCCTACGATCTGAAGGTGCAGCCCGAGAACATGCTCGTGCTCAACACCACTTCCCGGGAGAACGAACTGTTCAACGGCACGGTGTACGCCTCCGGAGGCGCACGTATCCGCGGCGACAAGCGGGGCACGAACATGACCATCGCCGCGACGACCAGCGACAACTCCTCCTTCTTCATGTCGCTGGACGGTACGTCGAACATTTCGCAGGCCGATTTCGTGGTGTTCGAAAACCCGAACCGGGTGCGGTCCGACAGTCTCAGCGCCGTGGAACTCAGGAAACTCAGGTTCAAACGCGAGCGGCGCCGCCGGAATCCGTTCCGCAGCAGCCTCGATATAGACATGTCGCTGAACGTGCGTCCCAACACCGATTTCCGTCTGGTGATCGATCCCGAAATGGGCAACGGCATCCGGGCGCGGGGCAACGGGGCGCTCAACCTGCACGTCAATCCCACCAAGGACGAGTTCACGATGCTGGGCGACTACGAAATTACGGAGGGGAGCTATAACTTCGTGTTGCAGAACATCATCAACAAGACCTTTACCATCCAGCCCGGCAGCGCCATCCGGTGGACGGGCGATCCGGCCGACGCCCTCCTCGACATCACGGCCGCCTACAAACTCAAGGCCTCGCTGGCCCCGCTGCTGAGCAGCGATGATGAGAATTTCCGCCGCAGCGTGCCCGTGGAGTGCGACATCAAACTGGCCGAACGGCTTCGGCAGCCGGCCATCACATTCGACGTGCGGGTGCAGAACGTCGATCCCGAGACGCAGAATCTGGTGGCCAATGCGCTCAACACGCAGGAGATGATGGCGACCCAGTTTTTCTGGCTGCTGGCCGTCAACAGTTTCTATTCGGACAATACGGGCAGCAACCAGAGCCTCAATATCGGCGCGATGGGCGGCAGCGCCACTGGGTTCGAGTTCCTGTCGAGCCAGCTGAGCAACTGGATCTCCTCCGACCGTTACAACATCGGTATCCGCTACCGTCCCAAGAGCGACCTCACTTCGGACGAGTTGGAGCTGGGGCTTTCGACGGGACTGTTCGACAACCGCCTGCTGCTGGAAATGGAGGGAAACTACGATTTCGGCAACAATGCCGCCATGACCAACCGGCAGGGAACGAGCAACCTGACGGGCGACTTCTACCTCACGTGGCTGATCGACCGGGCCGGAAACCTGCGGACGAAGGCCTTCACGCGGACGATCGACCGTTTCGACGAGAACCAGGGTCTGCAGGAGAGCGGCATCGGTATCTACTACAAGGAGGACTTCAACAGCTTCAAAGATATTCTGAGAAATATACGCGAACGGTTCCGTCGTAAGAAAAACAAAGAAAAATTCGTAACTTCGCCCGGTGAAACATCCGAAAACGAGAAACAAGAGCATAAAACCGAATAAAACCAGACACGTATGAGCATCTTATTACAGGCAACGGAGGCGGCTGCGGCCGTCGCCGAGGAGGGCGCCCGGACCACGATGGGACTGGGTCAGTTGATCGTGGCCGGAGGCTGGCTGATGATTCCGCTGGCCCTGCTGGCGGGAGCCACCGTCTTCATCTTCGTGGAGCGCTTCCTGGCGATCCGCAAGGCTTCGGAGATCGACATGAACTTCATGAACCGCATCCGCGACTATATCTACGAGGGCAAGGTGGCCGCCGCGGTGGACCTGTGCAAGTCGACCGACACGCCGATCGCCCGCATGGTGGCCAAGGGAATCGAGCGGATCGGGCGTCCGATGTCCGACGTGCAGAATTCGATCGAGAACGTGGCCAACCTCGAGGTATCGCGTCTGGAGAACGGGCTGCCTTTCCTGGCCACGATCGCCGGCGGTGCGCCGATGATCGGTTTCCTGGGTACGGTGGTCGGCATGGTGCAGGCTTTCATGAATCTTTCGCAGGCGGGCGGCACGGTCGATATGAGTCTGCTTTCGGCCGGTATGTACGTGGCGATGGTGACCACGGTGGCCGGTCTGGTGGTGGGTATTCCCGCCTATTTCGGCTACAACTATCTGGTGGCCCGCATCGAGAAGCTAGTGTTTCAGATGGAGGCCAATTCGATCGCCTTCATGGATATTCTCAACCAACCCGTAGACCGGTAGCGCCATGGCAATCAAACGAGGATCGAAAGTCGATAAATCGTTCAGCGCGGCTTCGATGACCGACCTGATGTTCCTGCTGCTGATGTTCATGCTCATCGCCACCACGCTCATCAATCCCAATGCGCTGAAGCTGTTGCTCCCCAAGAGTTCCAACCAGCTCAAGGAGAAGCCCTATACCACCGTCTCGATCACCGCCGACCTGCACTACTACGTGGAGACGGAGCCTGTGTCGTACGACAATCTGGAGAGTGCCCTGCGGAGTAAGATGGCGGGTGCGGAAGATCCTACGGTGTCGCTCCACTGCGACAAGAGCGTGCCGGTGGACGAGGTGGTGAAGGTGATGAACATCGCCAAGGACAACGGATACAAACTGATTCTGGCCACGAGCCCCAAATAGGAACCCCATGTACTATTACAGCACGGACGACCGCAAACGCAAATGGATCGGCGCCGCCGCGACGGCCGCCTACCTCGTCTTGTGGGTGGTGCTGATGGTGTGCGTCAAATTCAGTTTCGAGCCGCCCGAAACCGAGGGGGAGGGTATTCTGATCAATTTCGGAACGACCGAAGAGGCCGCCGGAGAGCAGGACCCCGCCCTGCAGGAGCAGGTCGCGCAGGTTCCCGAGTCTCCGCAGAGCCCGGCTTCGCAGGAGGAGGTGACCACGCAGGACCACGAGGAGGCTCCCGCGGTCGAGGCTAGGAAGCCGAAACCGACGGAGAAACCGGCCGAAAAACCGGTGGAGAAACCCCGCGAGGTCAACAAGAGGGCCCTGTTTCCCGGAAAGACGGCGGGAAGCACCTCTTCTTCCGAAGGAGAGAGCCGGGGAAAAGGCAATCAGGGCAATCCGGCAGGAGAACCTTCGGGCAGCCATGCGGGTACCGGAATGGGCGATTCGGGTGTGTCGTTCGACCTGCGGGGCCGGAATCCGGTAGGGGAGGTGAGGCCCAATTACAACGGCAACGACCGGGGCCGTCATGTGGTGAAGGTGCGTATCACGGTCAACCCTTCGGGCAGTGTGGTGAGTGCCGTGCAGCAGGCCCAGGGATCGACCACCAACAGCAGGGCTTTCGTGGACGAGGCCCTGCGTGCGGCACGCAAGCAGCGTTTCACCCCTTCGGAGGGCGACAATCTCCAGACGGGGGTTATCACCTATGTTTTCAATGTGATGTGATTTCCGGAGCCGGATGCGCCGGCTTCGGCACGATAATTTCTGGATGAAAGGGATGAGAAGAGTCGTTTTGTTGCTGGCCCTCTCGCTGGCGGCGGTTGCGCTCCGGGCCCAGGAGGCTCCGGCCGAAGGACCCAGGCTTGTGTTCGACCGGGAAACGTACGATTTCGGCCGCATACCGGGCAGAGGCGGAAAAGTGTCCTGCGAGTTTCCGTTCACCAACCGGGGGACGGCCCCGCTGGTGATTACCCGTATCGTGACCTCCTGCACCTGCACCAAGGGGAGTTTCCCGAAGAGGCCGGTGGCCCCGGGAGGGACCGGGACGGTGACGATCACTTATGACCCAGCCCAACAGCAGGGGGTCTTTTTCAAGGCGATCCAGGTGTACAGCAACGACGGACGGAAACGCGTGATCGTGACGGTCAAGGGAGAAGTGTACTGACACGTGCCGGTTCCGGAACGATGGCTTTTCCGGGATTTTGATTATCTTGTCCTCCGAAAAAAACAGAAGTTATGAATATTCTGATTAACGATACGCTGGTGCTTCCGATGACCGCTTCCGGCGGCGAGGCACCTGTTTTCCGCGGTCATGTCGGTATTTCGGGCGACCGGATCGTGATGGTCGGCCGTGACGGTGAGGATGCGGAGCGTTTCCGCCGGGAACATGCCGGGGCGCTGCGCGAGATCGACGGCAGGGGAAAGTTGGTTATGCCGGGTTTCGTCAATACCCATAACCATGTCGCGATGACGCTCATGCGCGGCTATGCGGACGATATGCCGCTGATGCCGTGGCTCACCGAAAAGATATGGCCTTTCGAGGAGAAGGAACGGCCCGACGACGTCCGGTTGGGCGCCGAGGTGGGAATCGCCGAAATGCTGCTCGGGGGAACCACGACCTTCGTGGACATGTACTGGATGCAGGCTTCCGTGGCCGAGGCGGTCTGCCGTTCGGGTATCCGGGCCGTGTTGTCGCCCTGTTTCGTGGATGCCCGGTTCGGGGAGTTCGAACGCGATCTGGAGACCGTCATGGAGCGTTATGCCGGGGCCTGCGAAGGACGTATCGGCGTTATGATCGCTCCGCATGCTCCCTATACCTGTTCGCCGGAGCATCTGCGCCGGGCACTCGAACTGAGCCGGCATTACGGTATAGGGATCAATATTCATGTGGCGGAAACGGCGGCCGAGATCGAAACGATTGCCGGGAAATACGGGAAGAGCCCCGTGGCCTACCTGCGCGACCTGGGCGTCTTCGAGCGTTCCACCCTTGCGGTCCATGCCGTGCACCTGACCGACGGGGATATCGCCGTGCTGAAAGAATACGGCGTGTCGGTGGCCCATAATCCGCAGAGCAATATGAAGATTTCCAGCGGAATATCTCCCGTGGCGCGCCTGTTGAGCGAAGGCATCAACGTGGGGATCGGCACCGACGGTCCCTCCTCGAACAACGACCTGGACATGTGGGAGGAGATGCGCAGCGCATCGTTCCTGCAGAAAGTGGCGACGGGCGACCCGTGCGTGTTGCCGGCTTACGAAGTGCTGAAAATGGCCACGGTGAACGGAGCCCGGGCGATCGGCATGGAGGGAAAGGTGGGGCAGATCGCCGAGGGGCTGCTGGCCGACGTGGTCCTGATCGACATCTGCAAACCCCACCTCTGTCCGCAGCATGACGTGGTGGCCAATCTGGTCTATTGCGGCAAGAGTTCGGACGTGGATACGGTGATCGTGAACGGGAAGGTGGTAGTGGAGGGAGGCCGTCTGCTCACGCTCGACGCAGGGGCTTTGTGCGGCGAAGTGCAGGAACGGGCGGAGGAGATGCTCCGCCGCAGCTGACCTTTCGGAAAGAGAGACTCACTTTTAATCCGATAAGACGATGAAAAAAACGGTTCGGTTTTTGGCCGTAGCGGCTGTCGCCGCAGCGGTGGCGGCGTGTTTCGGGGAGGCGCAGACTCCGGCTCCTTTCGTGGAGGGGGTGGTGCTGGATGCTTCGATGAACGGGGTGACGATCGTGACCGGTACGGGCGATACACTCGACCTGAGTACGATGGACGTGAGCCGGGAGAGGTATCCCGGCGTGCTGATCGGCGATTCGGTGAAAGTGAAATACAGCGATGCCGATCGGGACGGAGCACGTGTTGCTACGGTCGATTCGTTGGTGGTCACCGTCTATTCTCCCTATTATTACATTCAGGGGGCCTGGGTGATGCCCGATCCCGTAAAACGGGGAGCCGAACAGGGATTCCGTCTCGAACCCGGCGGAGCGGAGTCGATCGGCATGGCTACGCTGCTGGTGGAGGACTGGGAGCTTCTCGTGTCCCGCAACGAACTGGTGCTCCGTGTGAAGAGTGTCGGAAACGGGAATGTGTCGGTGGGATACGATACGCTCCGGGTCGAAAAACTGAATGCCGATTCGCTGGTGCTTTCGAAGGACGGAACCGTGCTTTGGAGGCTGTCCCGCCGGAAATAGGGGCGGCTGGGACGGACGCCCCGTTTGAGGCGCTCGGTGCGGAGATCGGTTTGTCCGGCTATCGTTTGCCGAGGGTGTATTCGTCCAGCAACCGGATTCCTTTTTGGGTCGAAATACCCCGGAAAAAATAGGTTACAATGTATTTGAAGGCTTCGGACGGGGTGATATTGCTCTGCGAGTAACGCTCCGGCCGGGTAATCAGGCCGTACACCGAATCGGTGAAAATCATGATGGCCAGCTCCACGTTGATGTCCGGCAGGAAGAACCCGTCGCGGATGCCGTCGCGGATCTTGTTTTTGAACATATTGAGCCGGTATTCCCCTTTCTCCTTGTCCTGCGTAGCCTCTTCGTAGATGCGGGGATAGAATTTCTTGATTCCCTCCATCAGTTTCATGTTGCCGTCCATGATGCTGTCCCAGTCGTCGAGCAGGTAGATGAACTCCTCGATGACGTTGCGGGCCTTCATCGTGCGTTGTTTCATCAGTTGGTCGATGCTTTCGAAGTGGTAGGCCAGGCATTGGCCGATCAGATTTTCCTTGTCGCCGAACAGTTCGTAGAGGGTGCGTTTGGAGATTCCCATGTGCGATGCGATGTCGTCCATGCGGATGGCCCTTACGCCCTGCTGTATGAACATCCGCGTCGTCTCTGCGATGATGTGTTGTTTGTCGAGCATGATGGTTCCGTTGCGTTAAGCGTTGCAAATATAAAACCTGAAAACTTATAAAACAAAAAAAGTTTTTAAAAATTCCTGTCAAAATCATACATTTTCATGCGCTTTTCGTTTATTTCGGAGTGAAAGGCGCACGGTACACTTGCACAAATGAAGAAAAAAGGGGATATTTGTATGTTCGCCCGCGAAGGCGAAAGAACGAACGATGTGTGATCTATTAAATTATAAACAGATGAAAACAAACTACGAAGTACGTTACTCCTCGCATCCGGCCGATGCGAAGAGATACGACACCGCACAGCTCAGAGAGCATTATTTGATGGAGAATGTGATGGTGGAAGACGAGGTGAACATGGTCTATTCGATGTTCGACCGGATTATCGCCGGCGGTGCCGTGCCCGTGAACGAAACGCTGGAACTGGAACCGATCGACGTGCTGCGGGCCGAGTATTTCACCGAACGCCGCGAGGTAGGCATCATCAACGTCGGCGGTCCCGGTGTGGTGGTGGCCGGAGACAAGAGCTACGACATGGAGTTCAAGGAGGCCCTCTATCTGGGCCGCGGCAACCGCAAGATCTATTTCAAGAGCAAGGACAGTAAAAATCCCGCCCGCTTCTATTTCAACTCGGCTACGGCCCACACCGCCTATCCCGACAAACTGGTGACCAAGAAAGACGCCGTGGTCATGGAGATGGGTTCGCTGGAGGGCAGCAACCATCGGTTCATCAACCGGATGCTCGTCAAGGAGGTGCTTCCCACCTGCCAGTTGCAGATGGGTATGACCGAACTCCAGCCGGGCAGCGTGTGGAACACCATGCCGGCCCACACCCACGACCGGCGGATGGAGGTCTATTTCTATTTCGAGATCGCTCCCGACCAGGCCGTGTGCCACTTCATGGGCGAGCCGAAGGAGACTCGCCATATCTGGATGAAGGGCGAGCAGGCCGTGATCTCCCCCCAATGGAGCATCCACTCGGCCTGCGCCACCAGCAACTATACCTTCATTTGGGGCATGTGCGGGGAGAACCTTGACTACAACGACATGGACGGATGCGCAACGACCGAGCTGCGTTAGAAGAATCGTAACCGAATCGTCAATTTTTAAACCTATTGATTATGAACTGCAAGTGCAACATGTTCAGCCTGGAAGGCAAGGTGGCCCTGGTGACGGGCGCCTCTTACGGAATCGGGTTCGCCCTGGCTACGGCTTTCGCCAAGGCCGGCGCCAAGATCGTTTTTAACGACATCAAACAGGAACTGGTGGACAAAGGTCTGGCCGCATATAAGGAAGAGGGAATCGAGGCCCACGGCTACGTCTGCGACGTGACCAGCGAGGAGCAGGTGAACGCTCTGGTGGCCCAGGTAGAAAAAGAGGTGGGCGTGATCGACATCCTGGTCAACAACGCCGGTATCATCAAGCGGATTCCGATGGTGGACATGACCGCCGCCGAGTTCCGCCAGGTGATCGACGTGGACTTGAACGCTCCGTTCATCGTATCGAAAGCCGTGATCCCTTCGATGATCAAGAAGGGCGGCGGCAAGATCATCAACATCTGCTCGATGATGAGCGAACTGGGCCGCGAGACGGTTTCGGCCTATGCCGCAGCCAAAGGCGGTCTGAAGATGCTGACCCGCAACATCGCATCGGAGTACGGCGAGTACAACATCCAGTGCAACGGTATCGGCCCGGGTTATATCGCCACGCCCCAGACGGCTCCCCTGCGCGAGCGTCAGGCCGACGGTTCGCGCCATCCGTTCGATGCTTTCATCGTGGCCAAGACTCCGGCTGCCCGCTGGGGCACGCCCGAAGACCTGATGGGCCCGGCCGTGTTCCTCGCTTCGTCGGCTTCCGACTTCGTGAACGGCCACGTGCTCTATGTGGACGGCGGTATCCTGGCCTATATCGGTAAACAGCCCAAATAATGCGGACGATGAAAAAGGTGTTTTTCGCAGCCGCTTTCGCAGCGGTTCTCTCCGCCTGCTGTTCGGCTCCCGGGGTGGAGCTGACCGTCAGCAATCCGCTGGCCGCAGACCGCAATGCCGAGGTCGTAGAGGTTGCCTGGGCCGATGTGGCCGCCGGGCTGGCCGGTCTTACACCGGAGAATGTGGTGGTGCTCGACGCCCAGGGAGCACAAGTGCCTTCGCAGGCTGTCTTTTACGGCGATACGGTGCCCCGGACGCTGATTTTCGAGGCGACGGTGCCCGCGTCGGGCCAGAGTACCTATAAGGTGGTCGAGGGCGTTCGGGAGGAGTATCCCGTGAAGGCTTACGGCCGTTACGTGCCCGAGCGTGCCGACGATTATGCCTGGGAGAACAACATGGTGGCTTACCGTCTCTACGGTCCCGCCCTGGAGACCACTCCCAAGGAGATGCTCGTGACGCCCGGTATCGACGTGTGGGTGAAGAGCACCGAGAAGATGGTGATCGACGAGCGTTACAAACGCGGTCATTACCATACCAACTACGGTGACGGCATGGACTGCTACAAGGTGGGCCGTACGCTGGGCGCCGGTGCCTGCGCTCCCTTCGTGGACGGCAAATTGTGGATGAGCCGCAATTACGCCACCCAGCAGAACCTGGACAACGGCCCGCTGCGCACGACCGTGAAACTGACTTACGCTCCTTTCGCAGCTGGAGAGGACAGTGTGTCGCTGGTGAAATACATTTCGCTGGACGCCAACACGCCTTTTACGAAAATGACCAATATCTATTCGGGTGATTTCGAGACGATGCCCGTGGCTGCCGGTGTCGTGATGCACGACGTGAAGGGCAAGTTTACGTCCGATACGTATGCCGGCATCACCGAGGCCGCTTCCGATTCGAAGCAGCCCGAGGAGGACGGCGACATTTCGCTGGCCGTCATCATGCCCGCTGCCGACAGTTCGCTGGAGGCCGAGGGTCACATGCTGACGGTGGGTCAGGCCCGGAACGGCCAGCCGCTGGTGTACTACATCGGCAGCGGCTGGAGCGGCGCTTCGGTGCCCGACGTGACCGTCTGGGAGGGTGTCGTGAAGGATGCCGCCCAGAAGATCGCTAATCCGATGACCGTGACTGTCAAGGCCGGAAAATAGATTGGGATTTCCGGAACCGTCATTTCCGGTTCATTTGATAACGAAGGAACCCGATATTCGGGTTCCTTCGTTCGTTTTTGAAGGTGCCGGAGGCCGGCTTTCTGTCATGGATTTCGGTCGGGCGAATGCCGTCCGTCCGGCGTGTCCGGTCGTAGGGAACGGGGTGTCGTTGCGAGAAAAGAATCCGGCGCGCGGTGCAGCGGTACAGTGCCGGTATGGAAACGTCCCCTTCCGGGGGGGGAGGGGACGTTTGGGAACGGATCGTGTCGTCTCGGTATCCGTTATTTTTTGTCCTGCAACGCTTCGTACTCGAGCGAGGCCCAGATGAAAGGACCGACGCCTTTGGGATCGTTGTCGCGGATTTTTTCGTTGATATAGTAGTCGAACGTGCCGCTGCGCGTGGCATTCGTCCCGACACCGCCCACGCCGGCCACTTCGCAGCAGCGGGTGAGGGAGATCGTACCGTCGGGATTCTCGCGGATGAAGGTCTTCACCAGATTTTCGTAGTTCTTTTTGGCCTGCGGCAGCAGTGAGGCGTCGAGGTAACCCATGCGGATACCTTTGAGCATGGCGTAGGTAATCATGGCCGAACAGGTAGCCTCCTGGTAGTTTCCCGCCCGGTCGGGCAGTTCGAGAACCTGGTACCACATGCCTGTCTGACGGTCGGCATAGCGGGGCAGTTCCCGGTAGAGGTTACGGAAGATTTCGATCATTTCGCGGCGGCCTTTCGTCCCCTCGGGGATGTAGTCCAGTGCATCCACGATGCCGATCAGGTACCATCCTACGGCCCGGCCCCAGGAATGTCGTGCCAGTCCGGTGGTCTTGTCCGCCCAGAATTGGGTGCGGGTCTCGTCCCATACGTGGCGGTATAGTTTCGTGACGGGGTCGTAACTGTGTTCGGCCATCAGCAGAAATTGCCGGGCGACATCCTCGAAATCGCGTGTGCGGGCTTTGCCCGTCTCGAAACGGGCGATGTACATGGCGTAGAAGGGAGAGCCCATGTAGAGACCGTCCAGCCACATTTGACGGGGATAGATCAGTTTGTGCCAGAATCCTCCGTCGTGGGTGCGGGGTTGCAGGAGCAGCTGGCGGCGCAGCAGGTCCATCGCCTTTCTGTACTTGGTCTCGCCCGTGTGTTCGTAAACCTGGAAGAGCAGGGTGCCGGGCTTGATGTGGTCGAGGTTGTACTTTTCAAGCACATAGCGGCGGATGTCGCCTTCGTCCGTAATCATCGTGTCGGCGTACCGCAGGACGTAGTCCCACATGGCGGGATCTCCGTACCGGTTGTACACGTCCATGAAGGCATGGATTTCCAGCCCCGTGGTGTAGTTCCACTCGGGAAGTCCTTTCGGGGAGTCTAACAGACAGGGAACCGGGTGGCGCCGCATTTCCGATTCGGCCATGCGGACCGACCAGGGTTTCGTGTCCGGGGGTGTCTGTCCGTCCGCGAACGGGAACGCGCCCGCTGTCCCGAGTGTCAGCAGGAGTATTCCTGATTTCAACAAGATGTTCATTCGGTTTTGTTTTAGGATGAGTGATTTCGGGTTTTGACCTGTTTCAGGAAGTCGGCCGCAGAGACTTTGTACTGTTCCTTGAAACATTTGCTGAAATATCCCGGGTCGGAGAAGCCCACTTTGTACGCCGCTTCGGAGACGGAGACCTGTCCCGATTCGAGCAGCATCCGTCCCCGGGCCAGACGGTATTCGCGCAGTAACTCGACGGGGGATTTTCCGGTAAGGCTCTTGAGCTTGTTGTACATGGTGGTGCGTCCCAGTCCGACGTGGGAGGCGAGCCGGTCGATCGTCAGTTCCGGGTCGTCCATGTTGTGTTCGATCCATCCGGTCACTTCCTTCAGGAACTCTTCGTCCCGGTCGGTCACGACGATCCGGGCGGGCGACAGATCGACCGTTTTCCGGGGCGTTTCCGTCTCCGGTGACTCCCCAGCGGGGGCGTCTGTCCGCAGGTTCGTGAATTTCTCGAACAGCTTGCGTCGCTGGGCGATCAGATTGTCGATACGGGCCTGGAGCAGTTCGATGCTGAACGGTTTGGTCAGGTAGTCGTCCGCTCCGTAACGCATGGCTTTGAGACGGCTTCCGATGGTCGTCTTGGCCGTGAGCATCACGATCGGGATGTGGCTCGTGGCGAAGTTGTCGCGGATGTGTCCCACCAGTTCGAGACCGTCCATGTTCGGCATCATCAGGTCGGTGACCACGATGTCGGGTTCCTCCTCCCCGATCCGGACGAGGGCTTCGGCACCGTCGGAGGCTTCCGTTACCCGGAACGTCTCCGAAAGTTGGTTGTAGAGGAAGATTCGCAGTTCGCGGTTGTCCTCCACGAGCAGTACGCGGGGTGCGTCGGCCGGGGCGGTCGGTTCGTTCCGGTTCAGCCCGCCGGGAAGATCGTCGCTGAGGGTAAGGTATTCCGATGTGGTGCGGTAGGCGCGGTTTCCGTCCGTAAAGTCGATCTGCTCCATGCTGAAATGGGCATTGCCCATTTTTAGCGTGAGGATGAAACGTGATCCCGCACCGGGACGGCTTTCCACCCGGATCGAACCGTGATGCAGCTCCATGATCTCCTTGCACAGGGCCAGTCCGATGCCGCTGCCCGGACCGGTCCTCATCTTGTTCTCCACCTGTGCGAACGGTTCGAAGATGTAGGACTGTTTCTCCCGGGGAATTCCGATACCCGTATCGCTCACCGTGACGGTGAATTCGGGAGACCCTTCCGGGTGTTCGACCGAAAGGGTGATGCGGCCTCCGTCGGGAGTGAATTTGAAGGCGTTGGCCAGCAGGTTGTTCAGCACGCTTTCGATCCGAGAGCGGTCGATCCATACCTGCAGGCCGGCGGGCGGAAGGACGGCCGTCAGTTCGATCCTCCGTTCACGGGCGGAACTTTCGAAGTCGGCCAGTACGCCCCGGGCCAGTTCCGTCACCTCCGTGCGGCTCACCCGCAGTTCCATCTTGTCGCTCATGATCTTGCGGAAGTCGAGCAGCTGGTTGATCAGATTGAGCATCCGTCCGGCATTCTTGCGGGCCAGCGCGAGGTTGCTTTCGCTGCGGGGGGAGAGCCGTTCCCGTTTCTGTACCTCTTCCATGCCGCCGAGAATCAGCGTAAGCGGGGTGCGCAATTCGTGGGAGATGTTGGTGAAGAAACGCAGTTTCATTTCGGTCATCCTGCGCTCCATCCGTACGCGGTTGCGCAGGGAGAAGAGCGTGAAGAAGATTTTCCAGCCCGTCCAAAGCAGGATCGCCCCCAGAATGACGTAACCGATGTAGGCCCAGGTAGTTTTCCACGGCGGAGGCAGAATGGTGATGGCCAGCGACCGTTCGTCGTTCATGTTGGGGTTGTCCTCCGCATAGCAGCGGACCTTGAACCGGTAATGCCCGGGAGGGACATTCGAGTAGGTGGCGCTCCGGATGTTGCCGGCCAGCGTCCAGTCTCTTTGGTATCCCTCCAGAATATAGGTATAGTTGAGCCTCGGCTGCATCCGGTAGTTCAGCGAGGCGTATTCGATCCGGAACAGCGAATAGTCGTAGGGAAGCGTGATGTCCGGGGCTTCGGAGACCGATTGTTTCAGGGGCGAGTCGTCGCCGGGGGAGACCTCCTGGTTCCGGATTTCGAATTTGGTGAAGGTGAGGTGGAAATCCTCTTTCGATGAGCGGATGCTGTCGGGCGTGATGATGAAGAGCTGGGACGTGCTGCCGAACAGCAGCCGTCCGTCCGGCAGCGAGAGGGCCGTGGCTTCGCTGAACGAGGCGGGGGGAATGCCGTCGTACCGGGAGTAGTTGCTGAATGTCCGGGTCGAGGGATCGAATTTCGAAAGTCCGTTCTCGGTCGAGAGCCAGAGGTTGCCCTTGGCATCCTCCGTGGAGGCGAAGACGAAGTTGCTCGAAAGCCCCTGTCGGGTGGAGTACACCTCGAAACGGGGATGTCCTTCTCCGTCGTATCCCGTGAGCCGGTTCAGCCCGCCTCCGAGCGAAGAGAGCCACACGCGTCCTTTCGAATCGCGCATGATGTGAACGATATCGTTGCTGCCCAGCGAGAGGGTGTCGCCGGGAATTTTCTGGATGAGGCGGAACTCCATCTCTTCGGGCGTCTGTGTCGGGTCGAAGAGGATGAGCCCCTCGATGGTTCCCATCATCATGCGTCCGTTTCCGTCGGGCAGGATGTAACGGGCCTTCTGTCCGTGGCCGGCGGGAAAGTTCGGGAAACTGTTGCCCGGGTGGAGGAAACGTCCCCGTCCCTCGCCGTCGGGGCCCGGCGGTTCTTCCGATTCGAGCAGGTTGACCGCCCCGCCGTAGGAGGCGAACCACATGCGCCCCTGTCCGTCTTCGGCGATCGAGAAGATCGTCCGGTTGCTCAGGCTGAACGGGTCGTCGTCCCGGTGGCCGAAGTGTGTGAAGCGGAAACGCTCCCCCTCTCTGTGCATCCGGAAAACCCCGTTGTCGCGGGTGCCGATCCACAGGTCGCCGCGCGAATCCGTCTTCAGCGTATATATCTGTCCCAACCGGGAAGGGCCTCCCTCTTCCGGGAACCGGTGCAGCTGTCGGAAACGGCTGTCGTAGCAGAACAGGTTTCCCGTCTTCGTGCCGAGCCACAGGTGGCCGTCCCGGTCGCGGCACAGGGCCCGTATCTCGTTGGAAGCCATGTTTTCCGGATGCTTGTCCGGCGCGAGCAGCGAGACCTGCCGCTGGATGATGGTCCCTTTGGTCAGGCCACGCGAGTAGGTGGAGAGCCAGAGCACGTTGTTGGGGTCTACTTCGAAACAGGTAATGGCGTTCGTCATTCGGGCGGAGGTCTCCCCGGGTGAGGGAACGTTGTAGAAGGGACGCACCTCGTCGCGTTTGCGGTCGTAATAGCCGAACCCGAAACGGTTCATCTTGATCCACAGCACTCCGTTGCGCTCTACGATTTTTGTGACGGAGTCGTTGTAGTAGGGGACCGCATTCCGTTCGTGGACGAAATGTTTGTAGTTTTTCGTGCGGGGATCGAACCGGACGATACCCGTGCTGGAGGTCGTCACCCAGACGAGCCCTTTGCTGTCTGCGACCATTTCCCGCAGGCGGCCCGGACAACCGGCGGCCCGTTCTGTCCGTCCGTCGCGCGGGGTGTAGATGACGATACCGGAGCGGGCCGTACCGATGTAGAGGGTTTCGTGGTCGGGCGATTTCTCGAGTGCGGCGATACGGTCGTTCTCACAGACGTGCAGACGGGTGACCCGTCCGGTCCGTTTGTCGAGGACGAGTAGCTCGGTACCGGCTCCGAAACAGACGAACCGGTCCATCTCCACGATCGAGGAGACATCGGACGCACTGGAGAAGAGCGAAATGTCGTAGTCCTTTCCCGAGGGCGAGAGGCAGGCGATGCCCGTTTCCGAAACGACCCATATACGGCCGTTTTTCTCTTCGAACAGGCCGGTGATCTTTTTGCCGATCTCCTCGTTGTCGAAATAGTCGGTCACGTTCACCTCGCCGTCGGGCCCGCTCGTCACCCGGATCAGCCCCGCCTCCTCCAGGGCGATCCATGTGTCGTGTCCCGAAGCGTTGAGGTACCGGCTCACCTTGAAACTCGTGCCGGCCAGTTTTTCGGAGGCGCGCACCACGTCCGTAAACTGTTCCCGGTTACGGTCGAAACGGAACAGCTTGTTGTCGTAGGTGGTGACCCAGAGATAGCCCAGGGCGTCTTCCGTGACTTTGAAGAAACGGTTGTGGGTGAGCGGCGAGCAGTCGCCCGGCAGGGTCTGGTAGTTCTTGAACGTGTACCCGTCGAAACGGCTCAGCCCGTACCACGTGCATATCCACAGAAAACCCTGCCGGTCGTGGTAGATGTCCAGTACGGCATTGTGCGGCAGTCCGTCCAGCGACGAATAGTGCTCGAACACGCATTCGGGCGCGGCGCCTGCGAGACGGAGGGCGGACAGGGCGGAGACGAGGAACAGGAACAATCGTTTCATCGGGAACCGGGTAGCGGGACAAAGATAGGAAAATATTCGGTTTTGTCCCCGGTCCGTCCTCTCCTGCGTCCGTTTTTCGGAGAGGGCAGTCGTTTTTCTTGTCGTTTTCCGAAAAAATAATCGTATTTTTAAACCGTCCGGTCTGTCGGTTCGGACGAAATGATGGATGATAAAAAGGATTTTTTTTCTGATCTTGCCGTTGTTTGCGGCCCTTTCCGGGGCAGGAGCCGCAAGGGAATGGACGACGCTCTGTCCCGCCATAGAACGGGAGATTTCCGTCCCCGCTTTTCCGGACCGTACGTTCAGTATCGTCGATTACGGCGCCGTGCCGGATGACCCGAAGGCGCTCAACCACGGAGCGATCGGCCGGGCGATCGAGGCTTGCCACGAAGCGGGCGGAGGTCGGGTGCTGATTCCTGCGGGTGTGTGGCATACAGGGCCGCTGACCCTGCGGAGCGGAGTGGACCTGCATCTCGAAGCCGGGGCCACGCTGCTGTTTGCTACCGATCCGGCCCTTTATCCTCCCGTGCTGACCCGTTGGGAGGGAATCGACTGTTATAACCTTCATCCGCTGATCTATGCCTATGGGGAGCGGAATATTGCGGTGACGGGGAAAGGGGAGATCGACGGGGGTGCCGGTCCCGACAACTGGTGGCCCATGAAGGGACAGGCCCGCTACGGATGGCGGGAGGGGATGGTTTCCCAGCGGACGGGGCGTCCCAAACTGCTGGAATGGAGCGAACGGAACGTGCCCGTGGAGGAGCGGGTGCTGACCCCGGAGGATGGGTTGCGGCCCCAGCTGATCAATTTCTATCGGTGCGAGAACGTGCTGATCGAAGATGTCACGTTGACGCGGTCCCCGTTCTGGGTGATTCATCCGCTGATGTGTACCGGGCTGACGGTGCGCGGGGTACAGATACACACCTTCGGGGGGCCCAACTGCGACGGGTGCGATCCCGAGTCGTGCCGGAACGTGCTGATCGAGAACTGTTCTTTCGATACGGGCGACGACTGTATCGCCATCAAGTCGGGGCGCAACGCCGACGGACGGCGGACGGGGCTGCCCAGTGAGAACATCATCGTCCGCGACTGCCGGATGAAGAACGGACACGGGGGCGTGGTAATCGGCAGCGAGATTTCAGGCGGTTTCCGCAATCTGTTCGTGGAGCGCTGTACGATGGACAGTCCCGAGCTGGAGAGGGTGATCCGGATCAAAACCAACGATTGCCGCGGCGGTGTGATCGAGAATATCTTCGTGCGGGACGTGGAAGTGGGCCGCTGCAAGGAGGCCGTACTCAAGGTCAATCTGAATTACGAGCCGGAGGAGAGGTGTTCGCGGGGCTATTTCCCCGTGGTGCGCAACATCCGTATGGAGCGTGTACATTGCGGGGAGAGCCGGTACGGAGTATTGATAGATGCCTATGCCGACCGGCTGAACGTCTCCGACATCCGCATCGAAGAGTGCCGCTGGGACCGTGTTCCGGAAGGAAACAGGGTGATCGGGCAGACCCGGAACATCGAGTACCGGAATCTGCGGATCGACGGGAAGACAGTGGAGTGACTTACCGTTCGAAATAGGGTTTCACGATGCCGAACAGCACATAGGCGACCGCGAGCGTGACCACGATATTGAAGAGCTGGGCCGTCATGAAGGCCTTGAACGGACGCCGGTTTTCGCGCGAGAAGATGTCGCGGAAACGGGTTTCGAGTCCGATGCAGACGAATGCGATGCTGAAAAGCGTGTTGCTGAACCCTTTGGTTACCTTGCCTGCCGCTTGGGCCGTCTCCGCATCGAGCAGGAAGCTGAAGACGAGCGAGGCCAGGACGAATCCGACCACGAATTTCGGAAAACGGGCCCAGATCACGCCGAGTGTGGGCTTCTCCTCACGTTCCTGACCGCTGTACGACCAGTAGAGCGAAATGGCGAAGGCGGCCAGTCCGAGCAGTACGTTCTGGGACGACTTGACGATGATGGCCGTCTGGGCCGCCTGCTCTCCGAGCATGGTTCCGGAGGCGGCGACAGCGCCCGTCGTGTCGATCGTGCCGCCGAGCCAGGCACCCGCCACCTCCTGGCTGAGCCCCATCAGCTCGGCGAGCCACGGCATCACGTACATCATCGGGACGGCGCAGACCAGCACCAGGGAGATGATGTAGGAGAGTTTTTTGTTGTCGCCGCGGATGGCGCCGCAGGTGGCGATGGCTGCCGATACGCCGCAGATCGACACGGCGCTCGAAAGCATCGTGGACATCTGGCGGTCGACACCCATCCGGCGCGAAATCCAGAACGCGAAATACCAGACCGTGACCACTACCGCGAGCGCCTGGATCAGTCCGTAGGCTCCCGACTGCATCACGCTGTCGAACAGGATGGTCGAGCCGAGGCAGATGATACCTATTTTAATATAGAATTCACTTTGAACGGCCGGTTTGATCCATTCGGGTACGCGGCCGATGTTGCTTATGAGAAGTCCGAAGATCACCGAGAAGAAGACCGGTTCGAATCCCCATTCCTTGATGATCGGAATGGACGACACGGCCGACGAGAGGACGGCGATGCCGAAAATGGCCAGCAGCGAGAGGGGCAGGCCCCGCACCGGGCGGCGCAGGACGAACTGGCAGCCGGCGATGACCGCCAGGATGACGGCGAAAAGATAGAGGGCGTCGATCCAGGCCGCGGCGTTGCCGAGCGTACGGGGCATGGCAGGCATCAGGTGCGGGAAAATCACCGAAAAAAGCAGCAGCAGCCCGCCCGCACAGACGATGATCCACTCTTCGGAGAGCAGGGGGCGTATGTTTTTTTGTACGCGGTCGGCGGAACGTTTTGTCATGGTTTTCATTTTGTCTGATTTCAAGGGACAAAATTGGTGGTTCCCGCCCGATTCTGCAATACGTAAATATACGTAAAATTAGCGAGATAAAGAGCGGATTCCTTCCGGGGCGCGATACGGGGAAGACGTGTGGGGGGAGGGAACGGAGAATGTGCCGTGTCTTTTTTTTCGTCCGGCAGCGACTGCATTCCCGGGAACAGGGACAGGCTTCCGTTCCGTGCGGAGAGCGGAATCGCAGTGCCGGAGTCAAGGAGGGCGGATACATAAACGGCTACGGGATCGTAAGGGCATAAAAAAACCGGTATAGCTGAAGAACTCAACTACACCGGCACCCTAAAAAAACTAACTACCCTAAAAAAACCACCTAAACTGAGTTAGGTAGACCGTTATTATCGGATGGGCTTTCCTGCCCGGATAATGTCGTCGATCGTTCCCGGAATCCACCGGTCTGATTTCATATTGCAAAACTAATGCAGAAACTTCGTCCGGAGTGGGAAATTTTGTCATAAAGGAGGGAATTTTTATCAAAAAAGGGGCCTCAAGCCCCTTTTTGTATGATTTCCTTTTGATTTATGCGTTTTCGTGTCCGCGTCCGATCTTGTACAGGCGGGTGGCGAACAGCAGGATGATGATGTAACTCGGAAGGAGAATCAGGTAGGGCAGGTGCAGGTTGCCGCCGATAGCGTCAGCCCATGCTCCGTAGAGCAGGGGAATCGTGGCGCCTCCGGCGATGGCCATGATCATCAGGGCCGATGCCGTGCCGGTGTATTTGCCGAGTCCTTCGATCGAGAGCGGCCAGATGCTCGGCCACATCAGCGCATTTCCGAAGCTGAGCATGACGATGAAGAAGATCGACAGTTTGCCCGTGGTGAGCAGGGCCAGGGCCAGAAAGACGATGTTCAGCCCGGCGCAGACGGCCAGTGCCTTGCGCTGCGAGATGTATTTCGGGATCAGCAGGATGCCCAGGATGTAGCCGACCGTGAGCGCTAGCAGGCTGTATGTCCCGAGTTTCGTGGCCACGTCGTCTGTCAGTCCGCAGTATTTGCCGTAAAGACCCAGCGTATCGACGGCGACCACTTCGGCCCCCGTATAGAAAAAGAGGGTCAGCACGCCCAGCCACAGGTAAGGGTAGCTGAAGATCGACTTGCGGGAGACTTCGCCTTCCGATACGTTCGATTCGGCGTCGATCTCCGGCAGGTGGGCTTTCTGGATGGCGAAACCCAGCAGCAGGAGCAGGACGGTGATGGCGATATAGGGAATGATGATTTTATGGGAAAGTTCGCTCAGCAGCAGGGCGTGTTCCTCGCCCGTGGTGGTGGCCAGGTGTTCGCTGATCGAATTGATATCGGAGAAGAGCAGGTAACTCAGCAGGAAGATGCCGATCATGCCGGCCACCTTGTTGCAGATACCCATGATGCAGATTCGCTGTGCGGCGCTTTCGATCGGACCCAGAATGGTGACATAGGGGTTGGAAGCCGTCTGGAGCAGGGCCAGTCCGGTGCCCTGGATGAAGAGGCCCAGCAGGAAGAGAATGTAGTTGCGGTCGAGGGCGGCGGGGATGAAGATGACCGATCCGATGGCCATGACGATCAGTCCGAGGGACATTCCCTTGACGAAACCGGTCTTTTTGAGCACCCACGACGACGGCAGGGCCATGACGAAGTAGGAGATGTAGAACGAAAAGGTGACCAGCAGCGCTTCGAAGTTGGTGAGCTGGCAGACCTGTTTGAGGAAGGGGATCAGCACGCTGTTGATCCAGGTGACGAAACCGAAAATGAAGAACAGCGCCCCGATGACGTAGATGCTGAACAGGTAACTTTTGTTGGTATTCATTCAGGTGAAGTTTTATTGATATTGACTCGTTGGCAGTGTTTCGAGTCTAAAAGTAGGAAAAAAATCGCATAAAAAAAGCATCCGGCATACCGCCGGATGCTTTTAAGAACGATTGTGCACCCATTATTGAACGATTTCGAACTTTTTATGCCCGAAAACGTTTACTCCGAGTTTGTTTGCGATGTACCTGATCGCTTTCTGGGCTTTCACCGAATTGCCCGCGCTGTCGAGCGGGGGGGCGAAGGCTGCGATGCCCATCAGTCCGGGGACGACGCCCATCACGCCGCCGCCCACACCCGTTTTGGCCGGGATGCCGGAGGTGTAGAGCCAGTCGCCCGTGTGCTCGTAGAACCCGACGGTGGCGATCAGCGAGACGATCTGGGGCGATATGCCTGCCTCGAACACTTTCGTTCCGGTCACCGGATTCACGCCGTCCGAGGCGATCGTGCCTCCGGCGATGGCGAGCTGGCGGGCCGTGACGCCCATCGAGCACTGCCGGGTGTAGAGGTCCAGCGACAGGTCGGGATCGTCGTAGATGCGGTCGTAGTTTTTGAGCAGCCAGGCGATCGACTTGTTGTTGAAATTGGTGGCCGTTTCCGACTTGTAGAGTTCGTCGATCAGCACCAGTTTGCTGCCGCAGAGCGCTTCGAGGAAGTCGGTGATGGCTTCCCATTTGCCGTTCGGGTCACCTGTGGGTTTGACCATGCTGCACGCGGCGATGGCGCCCGCGTTCACCAGAGGCGTGGAAGGATGGTCCTTTTCCAGAAGGATCGCCATGATCGAGTTGAAGGGAAGTCCCGTGGCGTCGGCGCCGATCTTGTCGAGCAGGGTCTGTGCGCCGTACTGTTTCATGACCAGGATGGCTGTGGGGACTTTGGAGACCGATTCGATGCCGAACGCATAGTTCGTGTCGCCCACCTCTACGACTTCGCCGTTGGACAGGCAGACCGAGATACCGAACAGCGACGAGGGGATATTGGCCAGATAGGGAATATAGTTGGCGTTCGCTCCGCCCGTGTCGTTCTTGATTTTGTCGTATGCCTCCTGCAGGAGTTCCTGCATCAGGGAGACGGAAATTTTGTCGCTCATGTTTATTTGGTGTTTTTAGGAGTATCTGCCTTTTTTTGGCCGGGAGCGGCGGAAGCGGTGCCGGATGCGGCGGCCGGAGCCGGTGCGTCACCGATTTGCTGCATGTACTGTACGCCGAACGGGGCGAATTCCTCGGCCGCTTCGGGGTCTTTCCACGACGGTTTGCGCGAAGCGTAGATGATGAAGGGGGCTACGACCACCACGATACAGCCGATGACCAGTACCGAGAACCATACGGTGTGGCTGCCCGTTGCGATCTGTCCGGGCGGAATGAAGCTCAGGATGAAGGCCAGCAGGGCGCCGCAGAAGCCGATTCCGGCCACGAGCCACAGCAGGCCGTTGCCCTTGCCGATGCGGAACGGGCGAACCACGTTCTTCATCTTGTACCGCAGGACGATCGCCGAGGAGAACATCAGCAGGTACATGATCAGGTAGAGCAGGACGGTCAGCTGCGAGAGTATCTGGTAGAACGACTGTACGGAAGGCATCACCACGAACAGCAGGGCCAGTACGGTGACGATGCAGCCCTGGATCATCAGGATGTTTTTCTGTACGCCGAGCTTGTTGGTTTTCTGGAAGAAAGGAGGCAGGTAACCCGCCCTGCCCACGGCGAAGATACCTTTCGAGGGACCTGCGACCCAGGTCAGTACACCGGCCAGTACGCCGAACATCAGGGCGACGGCGATAACGGGAGAGGCCCAGCTCATGCGCAGATACTGGAAGTAGTTGTCGAAGCCGATCAGCAGACTCTGCGTGAGGTTGATGTCCTTGGCCGGAATGATGAAGCCCAGGGAGAAGGTGCCCAGCACGAAGATCAGTACCGTGATGAGCGAACCGATGAAGATGGCTTTCGGGTAGTTCTTGGTGGGGTTCTTCACGTCCATGACGTGGATGCCCATCATCTCCATACCCGCGTAGAAGAGGAAGATGCTCGACGCCAGTACGAGATTGTCGAATTTCGAGAGGTCGGGGAAAAATCCCTGGCTCATGTCCATGTGGTTATGGCCTCCGGTGCTCAGGTAGACGATACCCAGGACGATCAGCAGTCCGGCCGGAATGATGGTGCCGACCACGCCGCCGATCTTGGCGATCTTGCCGACCCAGTCCAGTCCCTTCAGGGAGATGAAGGTGGCCACCCAGTAGATGAGCAGTACCACGACGAGGGTGAATACCTTGTTGGAGGCCATCAGCATGTCGTGGCTCTCGTTCATGCCGATGAAGGCGATGGATACGGCTCCGAAAGTGAGCACGGTGGGATACCAGATGGTGCTCTCGATCCATTGCAGCCAGATGGCGAGGAAGCCGGTCCTCGGTCCCAGCGCTTCGCCGACCCAACGGAACACTCCGCCCTGTTTGTCGGCGAACATGGCGGCCAGTTCGGCGGCCACCAGCGCCGTGGGAATCAGGAACACGATCGCCGCGAAGAGGTAGTAGAAAGCCGACGAAGGACCGTAAACGGCCTCTGCCGGCAATCCCCGCAGGCTCACCACGGCGGTGATGTTCATAATTGCAAGTGTCATGACACTCAATTTGAACCCGGTGTTTTTCTTTACATCCATATACGTGTGATTAGTGATTAGATAAAATGTCGTCGGTCGATTCCCGATCTGACGCAATGTCTGCAAAGAGTGTGCAATTCTTGCCGCAGGGATAAAAAAACGGAAGACCTCCAGAGGAGGCCTTCCGCTCTATGTTCGGGGCGAAACGGCTTAGAACACGAAGCCCATGCCCAGCTGAATCACGCTGTTTTTCCCTTTCATTCCCGTCAGGTCCTTGTCGAAGAAGTTGGTGATCCCCAGTCCGTAACGGGCCGAAACGAAGAGATTTTCGTTCAGATTGTAGGTGGCGCCCATGGCGATGCTGAAGTCCACCACATTGTAGCTGTTCTTGTCCAGCCGGCTCTTGGCGTTCACCACGTCGCGTCCGTCGCTCGTATCCACGCCTTTAGAGAAATCTTTGGCCGTCAGCACGAAACCGATCTGAGGTCCCAGGTCGAGAGTGAGGTTGTCGAGCAGGTAGAGGCGGGCCAGTACGGGAATGTTGATGTAGTTGGCCCGGACGCGGTTCCGTAATTTGCTGTCTCCCTCTTTCACGATGCCATAGGCCACACCCTGGCGCGAATAGACCACTTCGGGCTGGATGGCGATGAAATCGTTGAATTTGTATTCGGCAAATGCGCCCACATAGATACCCGTCTTCATCTGGTTGGTGGGCACGTCCGTCAGGCTGGAGACGTTGAGACCTCCTTTGATACCCCAGGAGAACTGGGCGAATGCACCGGTTGCCATGACAACGCAGGCTGCGAGCAACAATACTTTTTTCATAATCGGATTTATTAAATTGGACATAATGAATCGGTGTTTGCCGTTTGGCAATTCAAATATATAATAATTATGCCGGATTCGAGCAACTTTTCAACTTTTAGAGTATATTTTGTTACTTTAAGGACATTTCGCGGTATCCGAGGCTGCGCGGCCGGCCGGATTTATGCCGGTGGGGAAAAAGAAACAGCGGAACCGTTTTGAAACGGTTCCGCTGTGTTTGTCGGATCGGACAGGATTAGAAACGGTATCCTACACCGATCTGGATAACGCCGTTGCGGCAGGCATCGCCTTCGTTGTCTTTCACAACGTCGGTGAGACCCAGGTTATAACGGGCTGCCACATCGAACTTCTCGGAGATCATGTAAGAAAGACCCATGTTCAGACCGAAATCGAACGTGTTGAATTCGTCGCTGATCGAAGTTTTGTACTCCTGATCGTCGTATTTCATCTTGGCTTTGCCGTTGAGGTTGAAACCGAACTGAGGACCTACATCGACCGAAAGACCCTTCACAACGGTAAATTTGCACATTACCGGGATATTCAGATAGTTCAGACGCTCCCAGCGTTTGAGATCGCCCTCCTTGAAATAAGCGCCCTGACGGGAGTAGAGCAATTCGGGGCTGAGGGTGAAGAAGTCGGAAATCTGGAAATCCACGAATGCACCGGCATAGAAACTGGGTTTCATCTTCGAATCCTCTACATTCGAAATGTCTGCCAGGTTCAGACCGGCCTTGATTCCGAGCTTGGGCTGGGCGAAAGCTCCGGCAGCTACGAAAGCGCATGCAACAAGTAAAACGAGTTTTTTCATAATACTTTAAATTTGGTTGGACTTATAGGTGTAAAAAATTCAATGCACAAATATATCATTAAAATATATTTTTTAGACATATAAATTCGTTATTTTTTTCGGAAATCGGAATAAAGGGTCCTGTTCGCGGTTACGGAACGCAAGAGAAGCGGTTATTTTTCATGGTATTATTTCCGTCGGGGGTGGAGTACGATGAAATAAAGGAAAATATTCCGGAATCCGGTCGTGATGAACCCGGAAAATTCGTATTTTGGGGTCGGAATGAATCGGTATATGATGACTTTTTCGAGAATAGCGTGGGGGGCGTGCTGTTGCCTCTGTCTGCTCTCCGGCTGCGGCCGGGGCGGTGCCGGTGCGGTTGCCGGAGACGGGTTCGCGCTGCCGGAGATACCGGCCGTGATTACCTCGCCGGAGGAGAGGGCCGCCTATCTGGGACGACATTTCTGGGATCGTTACGACTTTGCGGACACGGCTCTCGTCTTTTCCGGCGAGGTGACCGAGCAGGCTTTTGCTAATTACGTGCAGGTGCTGGGGCTGCTGGCTCCCGAAGAGCGGAAAACGGCGGTGGGGAATCTGTTGGACCGCGCCCTGGAGACCGACAGCGTGGTGTTCGGGCGGTTTGCCGATCTGTTCGACAAATATCTTTACGATCCCAATTCTCCGATGCGCGACGAGGAACTCTATATTCCGGTGCTGGAACATGTCGTCTCCTCGCCCCGGGTGCCGGAAGCGGAGAAGATTCTGCCCAGGGATCGGCTGGCCTGGGCATTGCGCAACCGGGCCGGTACGCGGGCTGCCGATTTCACCTATACGCTGGCTTCCGGTGCGACGGGAACGCTTTACGGTGTGAAGGCCGACTATACGCTCCTGTTCTTCAACAATCCGGACTGTCCTGCCTGCAAACGGATGCGGGAGGAGATTTCGGCTTCGCCGTTGCTCTCCGGCTGGATCGGACAGGGGCGGCTCCGGGTGCTGGCCGTCTATCCCGACGAGGACCTGACCGCCTGGCGGAATTACCGGAATAACATTCCGCCGGAATGGATCAATGCCTACGACGCCTCCCTGGCCCTGCGCGACGGGGAACTCTACGACCTGAAGGCGATTCCGACGCTGTACCTGCTGGGCCGGGACAAGACGGTGTTGCTGAAGGACTGTCTTTCGGTGGGACAGGTGATCGCTTTTCTTGAACGGGAACAGGCTTCGGATCAGAGCTGACGGACCGATTTGGCCAGCAGCAGAGTGGGGGGCAGCAACAGCTGTCCGGGCTTTTCGTCCCGTTTTTCCATCGTGCGGAGCAGGATTTTGATGGCCAGTACGCCGATTTCGTCGATCGGCTGGGCCACCCGTGTGACGGGCGGTTCCAGAAAATCCAGATACATATAGTTGTCGAAGCAGACCAGCGACAGGTCGTGAGGGACTGTGAGACCCGCCTCGCGGATGGCCTTGTAGGCTCCCAGGGCGATCGTGTTGCTCAGTGCGAAAAGCGCCGTGGGAGGCGTGCCTCCGGTCAGCAGCAGTTTGGTCTCGCCGTATCCGTTCTGCACCGAGAAGTCGTTGCCTACGACCAGCGCGTTGTCCGCCAGTCCGTGGTCGGCGAGGGCCTTGCGGTAACCCGCCACCCGGTTGCGCGTGGGGGTGGCCGAAGGGATTCCCTGCAGGCAGACGATCCGCCTGTGGCCGCAGCCGATCAGATGCTCGGTAGCTTCATAGGCCCCGGAAAAGTTGTCCGTGCTGACATAAGGGAGCACGGTGTTCTCGAAATAACGGTCCACCAGTACCACGGGAACGCCTTCCCGGTCGATCCTCTCCAGGTGTTCCGGCGACGTGCCGCACGGCACGACGATCATCCCGTCGATGCGGTGGGAGAGCAGCGACCGAACGCACTCCGCCTCGCCCGTCTCGCTCTCCGCGCTGTCCATCAGCACAATCGTATATCCGGCATTTTTCGCTTCGCGCACGATCACGCTCGCCACGTTGGCGAAAAACGGGTTGTCGATGCAGGGCACCACGAGGCCTATGGTATGGGTTTTGTTCGTTCTCAGTCCGCGGGCGATCATGCTGGGAGAGTAGTTGCAGCGCTGCGCTTCGTCCTCGATGATTTGCACGGTCTTTTTGCTGATCCGGTATTTTTCTGCTTTCCCGTTGAGCACCCTCGAGATGGTGGAGATCGAGAAGCCGGTGGTCCGGGCGATGCCCGTTATGGTTGTTTTGTCCATTGTATAACAATAATATATGCGATAAAGGTATCTTTTTATTTTATATTCCGCAACAAAAACGGTATAAAATTTTGGAAAATTGAAATCTTTGCGTACTTTTGAACAAACGTTTGCGCAAAACTTTACCTGAAACCGATTCTGTAAACCTGAAAACCGAACCTGAAACATGGGTAAAATCGTAGTGATAGGCAGTTCCAATACGGATCTGGTCATCAAGACCTCCCGCATCCCCCGTCCGGGGGAGACCATCATCGGAGGCGAGTTCATGATAAATGCCGGCGGCAAAGGGGCCAATCAGGCCGTGGCCGCGGCCCGTCTCGGCGGGCAGGTCGTCTTCGTCGCCAGGACGGGCGACGACCAGTTCGGCCACAGCGCCGTGGAAAATTACGAGCGGGACGGAATCGTCACCCGCCATATCGGCCGCGACGGGGCTTCGGCTTCCGGCGTGGCGCTGATTGCCGTGGACGATGCGGGCGAGAACTCCATCGTCGTGGCGCCGGGCGCCAATGCCACCCTTTCCCGGGCGGATGTGGACCGGGCCTCTGAGGAGATTCGCGGCGCCGACTACGTGCTGATTCAGCTGGAGATACCGCTCGATGTGGTGGCCTATGCGGTGGAGACGGCCCATGCCGCCGGTGTGAAGGTGGTGCTCAATCCGGCACCAGCCGCCCGGTTGGCGGACGACATACTGGCGAAGCTCTGGCTCATCACGCCGAACTGTACGGAGGCTTCCCTGCTTTCGGGCGTGGAGGTGACGGATGAGGCGAGCGCTCTTGAAGCCGCCCGGACGATCGCCCGGACGGGTGTTCCCAACGTGATCGTCACGATGGGGGGAGCCGGCGCGCTCATCCTGACACCGGAGGGGCACGAGACGGTGTCCGCCTTCCGGGTGGATGCCGTGGATACGACGGCGGCGGGCGACATCTTCAACGGGGCACTGGTGACGGCTCTCGTGGAGGGAAAGACACTGCACGAGGCCGTGCGTTTCGCTTCGGGGGCGTCGGCCATCTCCGTGACGCGCATGGGGGCGCAGACCTCTGCGCCCGGACGGAAAGAGGTGGAGGAGTTTCTCTCCGCCCGGTAGTTCTGGACCGGGATCTGATCAATCGGAAATACTAACTTAAAACCTGACTGATATGTTTATTGTGAACAGTTATGCTCTGGCGGTTGTCTTCTGCATCGTTACGATGCTTTGCTGGGGCTCGTGGGGAAACACCCAGAAACTCGCTTCGAAGAACTGGCGGTACGAACTCTATTACTGGGACTACGTGATCGGAATGCTGCTCTTCAGTCTGCTGATCGGCTTTACGCTGGGCAGCCACGGCGAAGGCGGACGTCCGTTCCTCGAAGACCTGCGGCAGGCGGATGCGTCGGGCATCGGCAGCGTGCTGTTGGGTGGTGTGGTTTTCAATGCCTCGAATATCCTGCTTTCGGCATCCATTTCGCTGGCCGGACTGGCCGTGGCTTTCCCGCTGGGAGTGGGACTGGCGCTGGTGCTGGGTGTGATTATCAACTATATCGGTGCTCCGAAGGGCGATCCGGTGATCCTTTTCCTGGGGGTGGCGCTGATCGTGGCCGCCATCGTCTTCAACGGAGTGGCTTCCGGCCTGCAACAGAAAGGCAACGAGACGAACCGCAGCCATAGCCGCAAGGGAATCGTGCTGGCTGCTCTGGCCGGTGTCATCATGGCGTTTTTCTACCGCTTCGTGGCGGCGGCCATGGACCTGAACAACTTCGTGGAGCCCACGCCGGGTATGATGACGCCCTACACGGCGCTGTTCGTCTTCTCGTGCGGCGTGGTGCTGAGCAACTTCGTGTTCAACACCTATGTGATGCGCCGGCCGTTCGTGGGCGCTCCGGTCACCTATAAAGAGTATTTCAAGGGGAGCCTTTCCACCCACCTAGTGGGGGTGCTCGGCGGTATGATCTGGGCGCTGGGTACGGCGTTCAGCTATATTGCCGCGGGCGAGGCCGGTGCGGCCATCTCCTACGCCCTCGGGCAGGGCGCGCCGATGATCGCCGCCATCTGGGGCGTCTTCATCTGGAAGGAGTTCAAGGGGGCGTCCCGGACGACCAATCTGCTGCTGGCCCTCATGTTCCTGCTCTTTATCGGCGGACTGGCCCTGATCATCCTCTCGGGCGGAAATTGACCGGTTCCGGGAAATTCCTGTTTGTCTGACTGCTAAACCGACGATATGAAAATGAAGATGAAATCCTTCTCTCTGTTGGCGGCCATGCTTGTGCTGGGGCTCTTCGTCTCTGCCGGGCCGTCGCCCAAGCCCCTGAAAGTGATTTTCGACACGGACATGGGCAACGACGTGGACGACGCCTTGGCGCTCGACCTGCTTTACAAATATGTGGAGGACGGGCGGATCGACCTGCTCGGCATCACCTCCAACAAGGAGGAGCTGGCCAGCGTCGAATATATCGACATCATGAACAATTTTTACGGGTTTCCCGATATTCCGATCGGCCGTATCACCGATGGGGCCAACTGCGACCGGGTGAACAGCTACGTTTCCGTCGTGTCGAAGGACAAGCGTTACAAACGGAGCCATAAGGACTATACTAAACTGCCCGAGAGCGTCGATCTGATGCGCCGTCTGCTGGCCGAAGCCGAAGACGGTTCTGTGGCGATCGTCGCCGTTGGTTTTTCCACGAATCTTTCCCGCCTGCTCGCATCGAAACCCGACGGGTATTCTGCGCTGGACGGCCGCGAACTCGTACGCCGCAAGGTGAAGGGGCTCTATATGATGGCGGGAGACTTTACCCCCAAGCCTATCCGGCCCGAATACAATATCCGGATCGACAAGCCTGCCGCACAGGACGTATTCCGCAACTGGCCCACGCCGGTGGTGACCAGTCCCTGGGAGGTGGGAGAGGAGGTGCTCTATCCCTGCGAGTCTATCCTGAACGACTTCAAATACGCGGTGCCGCATCCGATGGTGGAGGCCTACAAGGTCTATAAGCCGATGCCTTACGACCGTCAGACCTGGGATGTGACTACGGTACTCTATGCCGTGGAGCCCGATGCCGGATATTTCGGTACGAGCGGTCCCGGTCGGATCGTGGTGACGGACGGTTCCCAGACCCTCTTCGAAGCCGATCCGGACGGAAACCGGAGCTATCTGACTATTACGCCCGAGCAGAGCCGGCGCGTGCGCGACTACTTTATCCGGATGATTACGCGGGTTCCCCGCGTTTACGGCGGAAAATAACAGAATCGGAGCCGGTATCTCCCGATTTCGGGAAACACCGGTTCCGTCCGATAAGTCTCTGTCTCTTTTTGGAAGCTCTTTTGCGTCGGGAATGCTCCTGCCCGGAACGGGACCGTGTGTGAGCAGCACGGTCCCTGGGGCGGGAGAGCCTCGCGCGGAGAGTCTTCCGGAAAGAGCGGAATCGGCCACCGGGACCGTTTCGTTTTTCCCGGGCCGGGACGACGAAGAACCGGGGCTTCATGCTCCGGGATGTGATTCACCCCCTGTCACGGCACGTTCGTGACAGGGGGTGAATTTGTATAATGATAATATATAAGGGATGCGTTCCTTCCGAAGAAGGAGCGCATCCCCTTACTATTTCGTGAAGAATTTGTACAGGCAGGTATGGGTGTAGACCTCGCCCGGCCGGAGTATCGTGGAGGGGAAATCGGGATGGTTGGGCCCGTCGGGGTACTTCTGGGTTTCGAGTGCCACCGATTCGCGGAAACGGAGCGGTTTCCCCGTTTTGCCTGTGGTCGAGCCGTCGAAGAAATTTCCGCTGTAGAACTGGAGGGCCGGCTGGTCGCTCCATACCTCGAATCCGCGTCCCGAAACAGGCTCGTAGAGCGATGCGATCCATTCCACGCCGTCGGGGCTCTTGCGGTCGATCACCCAGTTCATGTCGTATCCGCGTCCGTTTTTGAGCTGGACGTTCTCCTGGTCGATCCGTTCCCCGATGGTCCGGGCGCTGCGGAAATCGAACGGAGTGCCTTCGACCGGCAGAATCTCTCCCGTGGGGATCAGTACGGAATCGACCGGGGTGATGGCGCTGCCGTTGATCGTGAGTAGGTTGTCGGTGACCGTTCCGTTGCCTTCGCCTTTGAGGTTGAAGAAGGAGTGGTGCGAGATGTTCGCCACGGTCGGTTTGTCGGTCGTGGCCCGGTAGGTGATCTCGAATCCGTTCTCCTGAGTGAGCGTGTAGGTCATGGTGATCGAGAGGTTGCCGGGGAATCCCTCCTCGCCGTCGGCGGCCAGATAAGAGAGGACGAGACGGTCGGCTTTCACCGAATCCACGTTCCACACCACGCGGTCGAGACCGTTCAGACCGCCGTGCAGGGTCTGTCCGTGGTCGTTCTGCGGCAGGGTGTAGGTTTCGCCGTCGAGGGTGAACATTCCCCCTGCGATACGGTTGGCGCAGCGGCCTACCACGGCACCCAGAAAGCGTTCGCCCGTGTTGTTCACATACCGGTCGATGTTCTGGTATCCCAGTACCACGTCTTCGTATCTGCCTTCGCGGTCTGGAGCCCAGAGGGTTACCACCCGGGCTCCGTAGTTGGTGACCTGCATGGTCAGGTCGCCGCCCCGGATCGTGTAAAGCGATACGGCTTTCCCGTTGAGCGTGGTGTCGAAATCCGAAACCGGAAGCAGGGCGAACGGCTCCTGTTTCTTCGTGCAGGATGCGGCGAGCAACAGCAATGCGCCGAAAAGAAGTTTTTTCATCTGTTTATTGTCGTTTAGGTTTTCAATATCTGTGTCCGGAAACCGAAATGCAATTTAAAAATAGGAAGTTTTTCCGGAAAAAGTTCCCTTTTTCTCCGTTTTGCTCGATCTGTGCCATTGTTTGCCCGAATCGTTACATTTCCGAGTGCCGCCGGTCATCTTTTCCGGAGTGTACGAAGGGAGGGCCGGAGTCGTGGAATGGGGCGGAACCGCAGGGGAGGCAGGGAACATTCGGCGTATCGTTTGCCGGAATGATTCTGTGTAGGATGGTGTTTGTCCGTATCCTGAATAGCCGGAGAGCTCTGCCTCGATGTGGATGAGGGGATTGACTTTCCCGTTGTTGCCTGATTCGTTTCCGGACGACATTTTGTTCCGGAAATGGTACGATTTGACCGGATTGTGGCAAGGCCATTGTCCGGAAAGTCCTATTTTTAACTGCCGAAAATGTTTCGCGGCGGAGTGGAAAGCGTCTGTCCCGTCGGGAGACGGGGTGCCTGATGTTGGAAAATTTATTAACCTGAAAGAATTCGATATGAAAAAACGTTTGTTGTTGCTGTGTCTGTTGGGAATGGGTGCGGCTGTCCAGGCGCAGTGGGCTCCGGCGGGAGACCGGATCAAAACCCGCTGGGCGGAGTCGGTCGATCCCGCCCGGGTGCTGCCCGAATATCCTCGGCCCCTTATGGAGCGTTCCGAGTGGGTCAACCTGAACGGCCTGTGGGACTATGCCATCGTCGATGCAGGTGGCGGGGAACCTCTCTCCTTCGACGGGAAGATACTCGTTCCCTTTGCCGTGGAGTCCTCTCTTTCGGGCGTAGGCCGCCGGGTGGGCGAGTCGAAAGAGCTGTGGTACAGCCGGACGTTCGGGGTGCCGTCGGCCTGGCGCGGGCGCCGGGTGCTGCTTCATTTCGGTGCCGTGGACTGGAAGGCCGACGTGTGGGTGAACGGTGTCCGGGTGGGCGGACACAAGGGCGGATACGCTCCTTTCAGTTTCGATGTAACGGCCGCTCTGACCTCCAGGGGGGATAACCGGCTCGTGGTGCGGGTGTGGGACCCCACCGACCGGGGGCACCAGCCCAGGGGCAAGCAGGTGAACGATCCCAAATCCATTTGGTACACGCCGGTGACCGGTATCTGGCAGACGGTGTGGATGGAGCCTGTGGGGGAGTGTTCGGTCCGCGGTCTGCGTATCACGCCCGACATAAATCGGAGGTCTCTGACGGTGGATGCATCGATCCGGGGTGCCTGTGCTTCGGATGTGGTCGAGGTGCGGGTGACGGACGGGGAGCGCCGGGTCGCTTCGGGTCGGGCCGTGGCCGGACAGGCCGTGGAGGTGCCTATGCCGGGAGACATGAAGTTGTGGAGCCCCGAATCCCCGTTTCTCTACGGATTGGAGGTGGTGCTGACCCGGGGCGGGAAAACCCTCGACCGGGTGAAGAGCTATGCCGCCATGCGCAAGTTTTCGGTGGGTACCGATCGCCGGGGAATCGTGCGGCTGATGCTCAACGACAAACCGCTGTTCCAGTACGGTCCGCTGGACCAGGGGTGGTGGCCGGACGGATTGTACACCGCTCCCACGGATGAAGCACTGGCCTACGATGTCGTCAAGACGAAGGAGTGGGGTTTCAACATGATCCGTAAGCATGTGAAGGTGGAGCCGGCCCGCTGGTATTACCACTGCGACCGCTTGGGGGTGATCGTATGGCAGGACATGCCCAGCGGGGACGGACAGACCGAATGGCAGCGTTTTGCCTATTTCAACGGCCGGGAGTTCGAGCGTACTCCAGAGTCGGAAGCCGATTTCCGCCGGGAATGGAAGGAGATTATGGATTGTCTCTATTCATATCCATCGGTGGGTGTCTGGGTGCCTTTCAACGAACGTTGGGGACAGTTCAAGACGGAAGAGATCGTGCGGTGGACGCAGGGTTACGATCCCACGCGGCCTGTCAATCCCGCCAGCGGAGGCAACCACTATCCCTGCGGGGATATGCTCGACCTGCACCACTATCCCGATCCGCAGCTGGCGATGTACGATCCCCGGCGGGCGACCGTGCTGGGCGAGTTCGGCGGAATCGGACGTGTGATGGAGGGGCATCAGTGGGAACCCGACCGCAACTGGGGCTACGTGCAGTTCCAGTCGTCGGACGAGGTGACCGACACCTATGTCCGGTACGCCGATATGCTGCGAAAGCTGGTGGAGAAGGGGTGTGCCGCCGCGGTCTATACCCAGACTACCGACGTGGAGATCGAGGTGAACGGCCTGATGACCTATGACCGTAAGGAGGTCAAGGTGGACGAAAAACGTCTCCGCGAAGCCAACCGGGCCCTCTGCCGTTCGCTGGAAGGGGAGTAGGGGTGCTCTTCGCGCTCTGTCGCGTCACGATATAAATATGTAATATAAGTAGAAGGACGGCCTCCGGAGGCCGTCCTTCTTATTTTGAGGTCTCGGGGCTGCTTTTGAAAATGCAACCATAATGTCTGTGAATTGAGGCGGGGTCTGATGACTTTCGGAGAGGCGGAAAGTGTCCGAAAAGAGGAACGACGGAGCCGTTTCCGATAACTGAAACTGAAAAATAGCTCATTCTTAGTGGATTGTATTCCGTTAGGGCGGGAGACATCGTTCAAAAAGCAAAAAATTGCCGGATAAATTTGTTTATGTCATCTTATTTTCTTTATCTTTGGCTACAATTAAAATTGGTTTACCAGTTTGGTTGTCCAAAATGCCGGGCTTGAGAATGAGATAATTATCTGTTAATCAGTACTAACCAAATAACTTAAGACTGCTTTATGGCTAAAAATTACTTGCAGAAGTCGTTGCTGATGCTATCAGTTCTGTTGATTAGCACGGCGGCAGCCTATGCGCAGAAAATCACCGTTCGAGGTGTGGTTTCTGACGAGCAAGGGCCTCTGATCGGCGTTTCCGTGGTGGTCAAATCCTCCGCCTCTTCATCCCCGACGGGGACCGCGACGGGTATCGACGGTTCTTATTCGATTTCGGTGCCCAATGCGGAGTCGGTGTTGGTGTTTTCCTACGTCGGCTATAAGACGATCGAGATCAAGGTCGGGAAACAGACTTCGATCAATGTGAAGATGGAAGCCGATGCCGCGAAACTCGACGAAGTGGTCGTGGTCGGTTATGGCGTGCAGAAGAAGTCGCATCTGACGGGTTCTGTCGCGAAAATCGACGGCGGTATCCTGGCGGATCGTCCCGTTTCGGATGTCACGACGGCTCTTCAGGGGCAGATTCCCGGTCTGACGATCAATAATACCACGTCCGAAGTGGGTGTGACGCCGTCGATCCGTGTGCGCGGTACGGGGTCGATCTCGGCCGGCAGTTCTCCGCTGGTCATCATCGACGGTTATCCCGTTCCTGACGGTTTGCAGACGCTCAACCTTTCGGACATCCAGTCCATCGAGGTTCTGAAAGATGCCGCTTCGGCCGCTATCTACGGTTCGCGTGCGGCCAACGGTGTCATCATGGTCACCACTAAAAGCGGTGCTTCGGATAAATCCCGCTATTCGGTGAAACTTTATCAGGGTGTGAAGTGGGCTTACAAGCTCCACGACATGCTTTCGGCTACTGAGTACCTCCAGTGGCAGGAGAAGGAGGCTGCCTGGGGCGGTCCGGCCGTGAAGACGCAGGACAAGGTGGCCGCCTGGCTCGAGCAGAACATGGGGTCGACTGACTGGCAGCGCGAGGGTTTGCGCGATGCGGCCAGCGTCACCAACGTGCAGTTCTCTATGCAGGGCGGCAAACGCGGTGTCCGCTATTACTCGTCGGCCGCCTGGACCCGCGATCAGGGTATCATGCTCCAGAACGAAGTACAGAAAGTGACCTTCCGTACGAAGGTCGATGCCGATCTTTCGAAAACGGTCACTTTCGGGGTGAACGTGTCGGCCAACTACCAGAAGGCAGAGCGTCCGCGCAACAACTTCATTGATTTCTACCGTACGCCGTCGTTCCTGCCCGTTTACCACAATGCGTGGTCGACGGCATTGACGGGTTACACGGGCTTCGCACGCGGCAGCCACTTCAACAACCTCTATGCGCCGGTGGGCGATCCCGACGAGTACGGTAACCCGACCTACAATACGACACCCGTGTCGCCCTTCAACTCGGCGAACAACAATCCCCGCAGCGTGATGGCCAACACCACGCGCTGGAGCGAGAACTTCCAGGGTATGGCCAATGTCTACCTGACGGTGGATATTTGCAAGGGCCTTCAGTTCAAGACTTCGAACGGTGTGAACGCTCGCTACCGGCCGCAGTATAGTTATGCCAACAAAAACGCCCTGAAGGACGGTACGGCCAGCGAGGCTACTTTCAACAGCATGCTCTACGTTGACCTGTTGACCGAGAACACGCTCACTTACAACCGCAAGGTCGGTCGGCATGAATTCGACATCCTGGCCGGTTACACGGCCGAGTCGACCCGCGTGCAGAACGTGGCGCTCACCGGTACGGGTTTCCCCACCGACAACATTCAGACACTCAATGCGGCGACGATTTTCGAACTGGCTTCCGAAAACAACGGAAACGGTGAGGGAACGGGAACGTTCCGTTATCCGAATCAGGTGCTCGAGTCCTATCTGGGACGTGTTTCGTACAGCTATGACGATCGTTATCTGATTTCTGCGTCGTTGCGTCTCGACCGTTCGTCGCTCTTTACGTCGGGTAACCGCAATGCATGGTTCCCTTCGGTGTCGGTCGGCTGGCGGATTTCCGAGGAACGGTTCATGAAAAGCCAGCGGGTGTTCTCGAACCTCAAACTGCGTGCCTCCTACGGTGTGACGGGCAACAACAGCATCGACTACAACGCCGCCCTCGAAGTGCTCAATCCGGCCAACTATCCCACGGGTGCGGGCAATGGCTCGCTGACGCCGGGTGCTGCCAATATCTCTACGACGCTGGCCAATTCGAACATCACGTGGGAACAGACCGACGAGTACAACTTCGGTCTCGACGCCGGGTTCGTTGACAACAAGATCTCTCTTTCGGTAGACGGATACTATTCGGTGACCCGTGCCCTGCTGTTCGAACAGCCTACGCAGTCGTTCACCGGATTCCAGTCCTACTGGAACAATATCGGCAAGGTCCGCAATGCGGGTGTCGAAATCCAGCTCGACACGCGGCAGATCAACCACAAGAAATTCAAGTGGTCGACGAATTTCAACTTCTCCCTTTCCCGCAATAAACTGCTCGAGATCGGTGGCGAGAAACAGGTCATCACGCAGGGTGAACGCTCGGAGAGTTATATCGCGCGTGTCGGCGAACCGCTGATTCAGTATTACGGCTTCAAAACCGTGGGCGTATGGAACAATCAGGCGGAGATCGACGCGAATCCTCATTTCGCGGGCGATGTGCCGGGAGGCCTCCGCATCTGGGATGCCGACGGAAACGGCGAACTGAACGATAACGACCGCGTGGCACTGGGAAGTCCCTATCCCGATTTCACGTGGGGCATGACCAACAACTTCAGCATCGGCAATTTCGACGTATCGTTCCTGCTGCAGGGCGTACAGGGTGTCACGGTGTTCAACGGCGATGTATTCTACAACGAGAGCCATAAGTACAACCGGGCCTACATGGAGAACCGCTGGGTGAGCGACACTCACCGCGGCGACGGCAAGACCCCTTACGCCAAAACCGGCTACGATATCATGCTTACCGATCTGGGCTTGCAGAATGCCTCTTATCTCTGTCTGCGGGACCTGACCGTAGGTTATACCTTGCCCAAGAAGACGGCGCGCAAAATCGGCCTGAACGGTCTGCGGCTCTATGTCACCGGCAGCAACCTGTTCTATCTCTGGAGCGATGACTACAAGGGTATCAACCCCGAGTCGCGCATGACTTCGGGCGATTATGCCAGCCCGCTGATCGACGGTTACCAGCGCGGTGGCTTCCCGCTCACGTCGACTTTCACATTCGGCATCGACCTTAACTTCTAACATCCGGAATGAAGATGAAAACTATTCTGAAATATATCGGTTCGGCGGCCCTGATGTTCGTCTTCGGAGCCTGCAACCTCGATCAGTATCCCTATTCCGAAACTGCAGCCGACGAGTACGTTAAGGATGCTGCGGCGGTGAACGATCTGGTGATCGGAACCTACAACGGCCTGCACAACGTCATGTATTACGAGTGGGCGCTCACCGAGCTGCGTTCGGACAATACCCGCATGCGTGTGAACGGTTCCTCGTCGCAGGATACGAAACTCATCGAACAGCTCGACCAGGGGACCATTACCACGGCTCATTCCTGGGTCGAGAATTACTGGAGTACGGCCTATGCGGCCATTGCCCGTGCCAACAAGGTGCTGGAAAACCTCGGTGTGGTAGGCGACGAAACGCTCCGTGCCCAGTACGAGGGCGAAGCGAAGTTCCTGCGCGCACACCTCTATTTCAATCTCGTGCGTCTTTGGGGACCGGTGTTCCTCGTGACGAAAAAGACGGGTTCCGATGAGGCGCGCCACATGCAGCGTTCGCCCGTAGAGGATATTTACGGATTGATAGAGGGCGATCTGAACGCCATCATCAACGGTGCGATGCTTCCCGATGTGGCGGCGTCGGGCAATGAGGGCCGTGCGACGATGCCTGCGGTCAAGGGACTGCTGGCCAAGGTCTACATGACCCGTTACGACGTGGGCTCCGATAATTACATGAAGGCCGGAAGCCTGTTGCGCGACGTGCTGGCCGCGGCGGGCAATCCGCAGAACGGATCGGATCTGGTGCCCTACGACCGGATTTTCGCCGTCGACAACGAGATGAACAAGGAGATCATCTTCGCCGTGCGCTACCTCTCGGGCAATGTGGGGCTGGGGTCTCCCTTCGGAACGCTTTTCGGGCCGATGAACAACGGCAATAACGTGATTATGGGTTCTCCCAAGCATTACAACTATCCTTCGGACGACCTGGTGGCGGCGTATAACAACAACGGTACCACCGAAAAGCCCGATCTTCGCAAGACCGTGACGCTCAAGGAGAGCTACTACAATGCCACGACCGAACAGACCGTCGAGGCCCGCTGGTGCGACAAGTTCCTCTCGCCGATCACCTCCGAGTACGACGGGGAAAACGACTGGCCCGTGCTGCGCGTGGGTGATGTGGCTCTGTTGCTGGCCGAGTGGATCAACGAAACGTCGGGTCCCACGGACGAAGCGATGCGGTATCTGAACATGATACGCGAACGTGCCGGTGTGACCACCTACGCCACGTCCGACCTCTCGTCGAAATACCTGTTCCGGGTGGCCGTGCGCAACGAACGCCGTCTGGAACTGGCGTGCGAAAACCAGCGCTGGTTCGACCTGATGCGCTGGAAAGTAGCCGCATCGACGGTCAGCGATCACCTCGCGTCGGAACTTTTTTACTCCGATTACGACTATACGGTCAATCCGATCGAAGAATGGCAGGTCCTGCTTCCCATTCCCATCTCGGTCATCAACATCAATCCCGACGTGGCCCAGAACCCCGGCTACTAAACTGATAACAGTAAAAACCTATGAAACGAATCGTAAATCAGATATGCACCTTTGCAGCTGCCGCCGGAATGTTCTTCGCGGCGGGTTGCGACGACACCTATGTGGACGAAGTGGTGAAGCATGCCCCCGTTATCGAGTCTTTCTCGCCCGCCTCGGCTCCCGTGGGCGCTGAGATCATCGTCACGGGACAGTATCTCAGCGGAGTCACCAAGGCTTATATCGGCGACGTGGAGATGGTCATCAAGGAGAAGGTGTCCGACAGCAGGCTGTCGATCGTCGCCGGGGCCGAGGGCCGCGACGGCAGGATCGTATTGGTCAACAGCGAGGGCCGCAGCGAATCGGAAGCCTCGTTCGTTTTCAGCTATGCGGTTCCCGAGCTGAAGGCTTCCCTGTTGCAGCCTTCGGTCGAGATGGGCGATCGCCTGCTGCTCTCGGGTACGCATCTTTCGGCTGTGGAGGCGGTGCTCTTCACCGCCGACGGGGACGACGGCGGGACTCCCTACGAGGGACACGAGGGCGATATCTATGAACAGAGCGAGTCGGAGATCGTCGTGCGCGTACCCTATGTCGAAAACGACAATGTGCGTATCACGCTGCGTTATTTCGACGGTACGGAGTCGGTGACCACGTCTCTCGACGAGGCACCCTCGATCGAAGTCATCCGTATCGTGCCCGAGTTCGATCAGCCTGTTGTATTGGAACGTACGGCCGTGGGGAAAACCGTGAAACTGACAGGAAAGAATCTCGACAAGGTCGACCGGATTCTCGTGGGCGGGTTTGAGGCTACGGTGTCGAAACAGCCTTCGGAACTGATTTTCACGGTTCCTGCCGGAGATTTCGTCGACGGAGACACCGAGACGGATGTCGTGGCGGAGTATTTCGACGGCGAGGAGAATATCGTCCTGAGCGAGACGTTCGTGGTCTACGTACCGTTCGTCCAGTTCTGGGAGAATATGCGGACCTGGGGACAGGGACGCGACGTGGAGACGCTCGCTTCGTTCTTCTCACCCGCAACGGGCCGCGTTTACGCCAATTCCGACTGGCGCGAGAAGGTCGACCCGATTTCGTTCCGCTACCAGGCGGCAACCTGCTCTGCCGCCAATACGCCCAACAAGTCGGCGATTACCGAGGAGCAGTACAATTCGGTCAATCCGTATTTCTTCTTCTCGGGTCTGAATGCGGGTCAGTTGCAGATCAATTCTCCCGCGAATTCGAACAGCCAGTTGCGTAACTTCTTCATCAATGCGACCAATCCCAGCGGAACGAAGACCGACGAGAACCGGCTGCCCGGGGCGAAGGTCGACTGCTATGGCACTCCCGTACTGACGTTCCGCTACCTCGATCCTTCCAACGGAACGGAACAGGCATTGATCGAGCAGGTCCGGAACCAGACGTTGGAGAAGATCGACGAAGAGGTTTTCCCGATCGACGTGGAGGCGAAGACCGTCGCCGGTATCGGGATCAATTCGGCGAAAGGCTCTCTGAACAGCGACGTGTGGGCGAATGGCAAATACACGGCAGGTACCGACGCTGCCAATGTCGATGTCGATGCCGTGCTGATGGTACTTTATTACGGATACGAGGGCTCGACGGGAAATGTCGCGGCGAATGTGAAGCGGATCGGCTTCCTGCATATCCGTACGGTCAATTTCAAGACCTATAACAACACCAAAGCGCCGTCGTCGAGCGATGTGACTTTCAACTGTTACTGGCAGAAGTACGATTACGATTATTCCAAGATTGTCAAATAACCTAAAACTTCCCCGAAAATGAAACGAGTCTCCAAATATCTGGCTCTCCTTCTGGCGGGATCGCTCGCGGTGCTGACTGCGTGCGGCCCTGAGATGAGCCAGGTTGATGTACAGCATATTCCTGCGGTAGACGGCACCAAACTCGATCCGTTGACCGACGAAAGCGGAAGTTCCCGTGCCTATGTCGGTACGGAAGTGAAGGCTGAGGGTTTCAACCTCGACCTCGTGACCCGCGTGAGTGTGGGCGAACTCGACGCCGAGATCACCGAACAGACGATCAAGACGCTCAAATTCAAGATTCCCGAGCTGCAGTTGGCTCAGCAGGACGCTCCGCATGCGGTTGACCTGAACATTTACGACGCGAAAGGTACGATCTTCACCTGTCCTTATTATGTGACCGTTCCGGTCACCGATGCCCGGATCGAGGGTTACGAACCCAACGAGGGTACGGTCGGTACGGAGATCACCCTCAAGGGGCGGAATCTGGAACAGATCACCCGCGTGCATTTCGGGGGAGTGACGGTCGAGGCGGCCGACTTCACGGACGTGGCCTCCGGTGCGGTGAAGTTCGCGGTTCCGGGAGGAGATTACGCCGCAGGGGACAGCCAGATCGCCATTTCAGCCGAATGGGGTACGAGTACGATCGACGTGACGGGAGAGGCCCCGTTCGCGATGCATACGCCACGTTTCGATGCCGTGTCGCAGCCCGAGGGCACGAACTCCGCGATCGGCGATGAGGTGACCTTTACGGGTTCGAACCTCGATCTGGTGAACGGCATGAAGTGGGGCGAGTATGAATTGATCGTGACCGAAACGGAGGCCACGGCTGTCACGGTGAAATTCCCCTCGTCGATCGACAAGGCAGATCCGGTCGTTGCGACGGCGGCGCTGACGGCGCTTTGGGGTACTCCCCAACAGTCGACAAGCGTGGTTTCGGCATGGCGTGTCGATACGACGCCCACGGGTCCCGCAACACCGGTGCTGACCCGTATGGAGGCCGAGGACGGCGGCGAGGACAACAAGTTCTATCTGGGCAAGACCGTGACGGTCGTGGGCGAGAATTTGGCCTCAGTCGAGGGCTTTACGGTCGGCGGTGTGGAGGCCTCACTGGTCGGCGTCCCGACGGATGTCGAAGCTAAATTCACCGTGCCCGACGGCGTGACGTTCACCGAGGCGACGGAGGTCGATGTCGTGGCGCTCTACAACGGAGGCAACCAGGCCGATTTCGGCAAGGCGAAAGTCTATCCGTTCTATTACTACAAGAATGTCAAAATCGGTGCGCGGGATGCATCCAACGCTCAGATCGCTTTCTGTTTCCCCGACCTGGGCCGGACCGTGTCCACCGACGACTGGAGAACGTATGACAAGTATGCTTCCGCCGAAGTGATGAAGACGAAAAACGAGTTGAATAAAGATGTTATCGGCAAGGCGGAATATTACGAGGTGCTTCCCTATTTCTTCTGTTCGAGCGGTTCTTCCTCGTTCTCGCTTCAGGGCCCCTGCGGCAGCAACAGCCAGTTGAAGAACTTTAAGACGAGCGGAGGTGTCAGCATTACCGACGGGAATACATGGTACGGAACCCCGATCGTGGGATTCCGCAATATCGAGGAGTCCGGAGCCAAAGAGGAGGCCCTGGCGACTGCCGCGGCCGTGCGCGACGGGTCCATCGGAACGATGGTTTTCACGACCGTGAAAACCGCGACCGCTTCGCCCGCCTATGCTTTCGACGGCGATGCGACGGGGTCGGGTGATTTCAAGGTCGGTTCTGTCCTGCTGGTACAGTATTCGACCTACGACTGGGGGAAGATCAAGGCCGAAGAGGACGGCATCTGCCGGACAGGGTTCCTGTTTATCAAGGAGGTGACGGCTGCGGCTACGGACGATACCTCGGGAACCATTACATTCGACATGTACTGGTCGAAGACGCTGAACGAATAGAAGCGGAACTGCATTTTATGGTTAAATGAGGGACGTCTTCCGGGGAACAGCCTCGCTTGAAAAGCGAAGGCTGTTCCGGAAGACGTTTGAAAGGAGATACGAAATGGTGCGCAAATCTTTCATCCTGTTGATGCTGCTGGCTGCACAGACATTGGGCTGCTCGGGAGGCGAGACGACGCCCGGTCCGTCGGGTCCGGAAGTGCCCGGAACGTCGGGAAAACTTTCCGGAGAACCGGTCTATGTCGCATCGGCCGACGAACTCAAGGCGCTGGGAAACCTCACGGCGGGATCGGTCGTCATCTGGAGGAACGGCACGTATGCCGACCAGACCGTCGAACTGAAAAGTGCCGGAACGGCTGAAAATCCCGTCGTTTTGCGGGCCGAAACCCCCGGGAAGGTCCTCTTTACGGGGACTTCGCGGCTCTCGGTGTCGGGAACGCACGCCGAGGTGAACGGTTTCTGGTGGCGGGACCCGGAGCCCGTGAAGGGAAAGGCGGTGGTCACGTTGGCGAAAGGGGCGGAGAAGTGTGCACTCGTCGATTGCGCCGTTACGGGGGACGGTACGCGGGAGGATACCTCTATCGATACCAAATGGGTTTCGCTCTACGGTTCGGGGCATCGTGTCGAAGGGTGCACGTTCCGGGACAAGCGCAATATCGGCACGCTGCTGGTTGTCTGGCTGGAGACGGGCATCACCCCGGGGCATACCGTTAGGGGCAACCGGTTCGAACGTCCCGTGACGCTTTACGATGGGAAAGGCAAGGCGATCAACGGCCAGGAGACCATCCGTATCGGTACGAGCGACTTTTCGATGCAGGATGCGTCGTGCACGGTCGAGGACAACTACTTTTATCACTGCCATGGGGAGCAGGCCGAGATCGTTTCCAATAAGTCGTGCCGGAACCTCTACCGCCGCAATCTTTTCGTGGAGTGCCAGGGCTCGCTGACCCTGCGGCACGGAAACAGTTGTACCGTGACGGGCAACTATTTCGTGGGTAACGGCATGGCCGGTACGGGCGGTATCCGTCTGATCGGCGAAGGACATACCGTCGAACGCAATTACCTCGAAGGGCTGGCCGGCACGGGGTACCGTTCCGCGATCTGTCTCGTGCGCGGCCAGCAGGATGCCCCCCTGAACGGCTACTGGCAGGTGAAGGATGCCCGGGTCTGCAACAATGTGGTGACAGGCTGCAAATACGGGCTGAACGTCAACTATGCCAGCAGCGGCAGCGACCAGGTGCTTCCCGTCGTTTCGACCGTGATAGCGAACAATACCGTATCGGCCTTGTCGTCGGGATATGCCGTCGACTGTACGACGCCGCCCGCTCCCGATATCGCATGGGAGGAGAACATCCTTTACGGCCGCCAGCGGGGTGTCTCGCTGCCTGCCGTGACGACGGCTCCCGTCAAACCCAATGTGCAACCGGCGATGGATGCTATCCGTGAGGGCGCCGGATGTTCCTGGAAAACCGAATAACACCGAAATTTTATGAAATACCTGAAACCGATTCTTCTGGCAGCGGTTGCCGTATTGTCGATCCGGCCCGCTCCGGCACGCGAGTACCGCGTGACGCTGGACAGCGTGGCCGCGGTGCTCGAAACGGCCCGTCCCGGCGACCGGATCGTCGTCGAAGAGGGCACATACCGCGATATGGAACTCAAGTGGCGCGGTGCGGGTGCCGAAGGAAAGCCCGTGCGCATCGAGGCTGCGACTCCGGGCGGCGTCGTAATCGGCGGCGCCTCGACGCTCCGCATTGCGGGCAGATGGCTCGAAATCTCCGGATTCGATTTCCGTGACGGATATGCTCCGTCGGGTTCGGTCATCGAATTCCGTTGCGGTAGGGAGGTCGCCGACGACTGCCGCCTGACAGAATGCGTCGTCGAAGGATACAATCCGGTCCGCCGTGACCAGGCATACAGCTATGTCCTGCTTTTCGGCCGCCGCAACCGCGTGGACCATTGCACGCTGACCGGGAAACTGAATCTGGGCGTGACGCTGATTGTGATGCTCAACGAACCCCGCAGCCAGCAGAACCATCACCGGATCGACCATAATTGGTTCGGACCTCGGCCTGTCTATGGTTCCAACGGTGCGGAGACCATCCGTGTCGGTACTTCGCAACAGGCCTATACCTCTTCGAATACCTTGATCGAGGAGAATCTTTTCGACCGTTGCAACGGCGAGGTCGAAGTGGTCTCGATCAAATCGAGTGACAACGTGATCCGCCGCAACGTCTTTTTCGAATCCGAAGGCGTGCTGGCGTTGCGCCACGGCGACCGCAACACGGTCGAGGAGAACCTCTTCGTGGGACACGGCAAGCGGAACACGGGCGGTATCCGTATCGTGAATGCCGGTCATAAGGTGAGACGCAACACGCTGGTCGGCATTGCCGGCGGACGTTTCTTCTCGGCGCTTGCGCTGATGAACGCCGTGCCCAATTCGCTGCCCAACCGATACTGTCTGGTCGAGGATGTCGAGGTGACCGACAATACCTTCATCGACTGTTCGAACATCGAGTTCGGAACGGGCAAGGACCTCGAACGCACCCTTGCTCCCGAGCGTGTCCTTTTCGCGCGCAATACGATCGTCAACGGGAAACTCGACGCCCCTTTCATAGCCGTGGACCGCACCGACGGATTCACGTTCCGCGACAATCGGGTGAAACTGGCGGAGAAGTGCACGCTCGAAGGGTTTGAGAATGTTGTGCCGCAGCTTCCCGTGCTGCCGACCGAGACTGCGATGCGTGCCGGGAAGGGCGCTGCGTGGTACAGGCCCCGGACTGAGATTCATAAACCGGTAGAGACGGTTTACACCGTACATGCCGGCGAGGACCTGCCCGCCGTGGTCGAGCGGGCCGAAGCGGGGGCGGTCGTCGAGCTGGCCGATGCCGGAGGCGACTACGCCATCGCACGGGCGATGGTGGTGAAGGTGCCGCTGACGATCCGCGCCGCGAAGAACGGTGCCCGGCCCGTGGTGCGTTTCAACGGTGCGAAGGGCGATAACATGGTGACCATTGCCGACGGCGGTGATCTGCGTATCGAAGGCATCGCTTTCTCGGGAACGCTCGAAGCGGGCAAGGCTCTGGCTAAGGCAGGGATTTCTACCGCCGCAGAGATGATCCGTCCCTATAACCTGCGGATCGACAACTGTGAGTTCTTCGATTTCGGCGAAGGCGGTTTCTTTGCCGTGAAGGGGTTGCAGGCGACCTTTGCCGGGCGGGTCGAGATCCGCAATTCATTGTTCCGCGATCTCTCGGGCGATGCGATCAACTATGCAGCCGAACGTGACGACAAGGGGCGTTACAATGCCGACGACATGCTGATCGAGAACTGCTCGTTCTACCGGATACTTGGCCTGCCGATCAATATCTACCGCGGCGGCAGCGACGAATCGACCGCCGGACCCTATGTCGAAATCCGCAACTGCAACTTCGAAGACTGCTGTAACAAGGAGCGTGGTTCCGTGATGCGTCTGGTGGGGCCGCAGGTGCTCGATATTACAGGGTGCAATTTCTCGAACAGCGGCCGGGGGGGACGTTCGATCCGTCTCGACGAGGCTACATGGGAGAAAATTTCCATTGCGGACTGTAATTTCTGGAATGCCGGGGGTATCCTTTCGATGACGGGCAATGTCGTCAAGGGGAAACTTTACGATGTGGAGCCTGACTATGCCGATCCTGCGGGACACGACTTCGCGCAACGTCCCGGCAGCCGTCTGGCGCAACTGGGAATCGGTGTGAAAAAATAAGTGGAGACGATGAAAAGGATATTTTATACCGTTGTGTTTACGCTCCTGACGTTTGCCCTGACGGCCGGGGAGCACCCCTCTTTGCTGCTTACGAAGAAGGGCGTCGCCGCCATGCGCGAGGCCCGGGGACAGGTTCCGGCGTTCGATGCCGCGATAGCCCGTACGCTGGCCGGTGCCGATGCTGCCGTGGCTTCGGAGATCGTCGTTCCCGAGCCCCGCGACGGCGGAGGGGGATACACGCATGAGCGCCACAAACTCAATTATTACGAAATGGTCGACTGCGGCATTGCCTGGCAGGTGACCGGAGAGGAGAAATATGCACGTCGTGTCGTGAAGATGCTGGAGGCTTATGCCGACCTCTATCCGACGCTGGGATTTCATCCCGTGACGCTGTCGAAGACTCCGGGCCGCATTTTCTGGCAGACGCTCAACGAAAGCGTGTGGCTGGTGCATACCGCGATGGCCTACGATTGCGTCTATGATTACATGACCCCCTCGCAGCGGGACGATGTGGAGCGGAACCTCTTTCGTCCGATGGCTGATTTCCTGATGAACGGCATGGAGGGAAACCGCGGCAATAACAAGGTGTTCAATAAGATGCATAACCATGCCACATGGGCTACCTCGGCCGTGGGCATGATCGGCATGGCCATGGGGGATGGCGCGCTGGTGAACAAGGCGCTTTATGGCACCGACGAAACGGGCCGGACGGGCGGGTTCATCCGCCAGCTGGATTATCTCTTTTCGCCCGATGGTTACTTCACCGAAGGGGCCTATTACCAGCGGTATGCCATCTGGCCTTTCATGGTTTTCGCGCAGTGTATCGAGCACAACCGCGCCGACCTGAATATCTTTGCCTACCGCGACGGTATTCTGCTCAAAGCGGTTTCTACGCTGTTGCAGCTGGCTTACAACGGGCGTTTTATGCGTTTCAACGATTCGCTGGAGAAGGGTTACGACGCTCAGGAGCTGATCTATGCCGTGAATATAGCCTACAATGCCGATCCGACGAACAAGATGCTGCTGGATGTAGCGGCGCGCTGGCAGGATTGGGTGCTGCCGACCGATGCCGGTTTCGCCGTGGCGCGCGATATCGCCCGCGGCGAGGCACGACCGCTCGTTCTCCGCAGTTCGCTTTTCCGCGACGGGCGTGACGGCGACGAAGGAGGGATGGCGGTGATCCGTTCCACGGACCCTGCGCTGAACAGTGCCCTGACACTGAAGGCCACGTCACACGGACTGAGCCACGGTCATTACGACAAACTGACGATGGCTTATTACGACAACGGCAACGAGGTTCTGGCGGACTACGGCGCTGCCCGGTGGCTCAACATAGAGGCCAAATACAAGGGGCATTACACCCGTGAAAACAAGACCTTCGCCATGCAGACCATCGCCCACAACACGCTGGTCGTGGATGAACGTTCTCATTTCGGCGGCGATTACGACGAGTCGATGAAGCACCATTCGGACATCTATTTCGCCGATTTTGCACACGACAGCGTGCAGGTCGTCTCGGCCAAGGAGGACAACGCCTGTCCGGGAGTGCGCATGCACCGCACGCTGGCCTATGTCACCACGCCGTTTCTGCAATATCCGCTGATTCTCGATATCCTGCGGGCCGAGAGCGGGTCGGAGCACCGGTATGACTATCCGATGTGGTACAACGGCCATCCGGTGAGTTTCAATTTTCCCTATGAAAAGGCTCTTTCGACGATGACGGCGCTGGGAACGGCCAATGGGTACCAGCATCTATGGCGGCAGGCGGCAGGGCGCAACGAAGCGTCGGGAACGAGTATCTTCACCTGGATCACGGGAAATCGGTTCTACTCGCTTTCGACCGTAACGACCCCGGCCAGCGAAATGGTGTGCGTCGAGGCGGGAGCCGGTGATCCCGATTTCAACCTGCGTTCCGAAAAGGCGTATATCGTTCGTGAAAAGGGAAAGAAAAACCACACGTTCTTTTCCTCGCTCGAGACCCACGGGACCTATGATCTGCAGGTGGAACAGTCCGACAATCTGACCTCTTCCTGTCTCGGGGTGAGGCTCGTGGCCGATACGCCCGACTATACGGTCGCGGTGGCCGACTATGCGGGGGGGCACAGCGTTACGCTCTGTGTCTCGAACCGTACGGCCGGCACCGGGGAGCGTCACAGCGTGGAGACCCCCGAAGGCCGTTTCGAATGGACGGGACCCTATGATGTGAAAATGAAATGACAAACCCATAAAAAATTGAAAAAGATGAAAACACGCAGTGAAACCTTTCAGCTCGAGAGCGAGCTGCAGTGGGAGAGCCCCGCTCCCGGCATCCGGCGCCAGATCATGGGGTACGACGGACAGTTGATGATCGTGAAGGTGAAGTTCGACAAGGGAGCCGTGGGAGCGCAGCATGAACATTACCACAGCCAGGCGACCTATGTGGCCAGCGGCAAATTCGAATTGTCGATCGGCGGTGAGAAGAAGATTCTCCAGGCCGGCGACGGTTACTATGTGGCTCCCGACGAGATTCACGGTTGCGTATGCCTTGAACCGGGTATTCTTATCGATACGTTCTCGCCGCACCGGGAGGATTTTCTGAAGAAGTAACCTGCAAACGGATATTCGAATGAAGATAAAAGGATTGCGATGGATCGTCCTGGCGCTTATCGCCATTGTGACGATCATCAACTATCTCGACCGGGGGACGCTCAACTACATGTGGGTGGCCAATACGAAGGTGGTATGTCCCGCCGGGGAGTATACGTTCGACGCCGAATCCGACACCTATGCGGTTTCTTCCGGCGGGGACCGTTTCGTGCTGCCGGCCGGCGATGTGACTCCGCTTGCCGACGGAGCTATCGAATACGTGAAGCACGGCGGTATCGCCAAGGAGCTGGGACTGATCGACACCTCGGCCCCTGCCGAGGAGCAGCAGCGGCAGGCCAAGAGCCTGCTGGCCGTCATTACCATGTTTTTCATGGTCGCCTACGGTGTCAGCCAGCTGGTTTCGGGCAAGATCTACGATAAGATCGGGACCCGCCGCGGATTCACCCTTTCGGCCATTCTCTGGGGAGGTGCCGATGCGTTGGCTTCGATGGCCTCGGGTCTCAAGTCGCTGACTTTTTTCCGGGTTCTGCTCGGACTGGGCGAGGCAGGACCGTGGCCCGGCACTACCAAATCCAATGCCGAGTGGTTCCCGCAGAAGGAGCGCGCTTTCGCGCAGGGTATCTTCGGGGCGGCCGCTTCGGTGGGTTCGATCATCGCTCCCGTGCTGATTCCCGTGCTCTTCCTGGCTTTCGGATGGCGCGTGACGTTCGTCGTCGTGGGTTCGCTGGGTATCATCTGGGTCATTCCGTGGCTTATCATCAATAAGAAAGGTCCCAAGGAGCATCCCTGGATCACCGAGAAGGAGCGTGAATATATCCTCACCGGTCAGCCCGAGTGCCGCGTGTCGTGCGATACGGCCAAGTCGTGGGGGACGCTGTTGAGCGAACGGAAGAATTACTCCGTGATCCTCGGCCGCTTTTTCCTCGATCCCATTTGGTGGATGTTCGTGACGTGGCTGCCGATCTATCTGATCGAGGTCTTCGGACTCGATATCAAGCAGATCGCCATGTCGGCCTGGGTTCCTTACGTGGGTGCCGCCATTGGGTCGGTGGCCGGCGGGTGGTTCTCCGGCCTGCTGATAAACCGGGGTAAGAGCGTCAACTTTGCACGCAAAGCCGCGATGATTGTGGGGGCTTGCTTTATCGTTCCGGGCATGGCCCTGGCCGCAGTGGCATCGTCGGCGACGATGGCCGTGGTGATGATGGCCTTCATCCTGGGGGGATATCAGTTCGTTATGACCAATATCCAGACCCTGGCCAGCGATCTGCAGACCGGCAAGGCCGTCGGCTCCCTGGCTGGGCTGGGCGGAGCGGCCGCTGTGCTGGGAACCATCATTTCGATCCTGTTCATCCCCTACCTGACACAGAGCGGCGACTGGACGTTGTTTTTCGTGCTGGGGGCGGCGCTCGTGCCGGCCAGCCTCCTGTGCGTGTTCCTGTTCGGCGGACGGATTGAGCAGCAAGTGAAATAACCAATAACCTTTTAAATATCAGAAAAGATATGAGACTAAGTGGAAAAGTAGCCATCGTTACGGGTGGCGCGCGCGACCTGGGTCGTGCGATCTCTGTGAAATTGGCTGCCGAAGGCGCCAAGGTATGTCTGAACTATTTCGACAATCCCGAGGATGCCGAAAAGACGCTTGCCATGATCAAGGCCGACGGCGGCGAGGCGATTGCCGTGCAGGGAGACATGACGAAAGCCGCCGACGTGAAGAATCTTTTCGCCAAGGCCGGCGAGGCTTACGGCGGCAAGGTGGACATTCTGGTGAATGTCGTGGGCGGTATCGTGGGCCGCAAACTCATCACCGAACAGGATGAAAAATGGTACGATTTCCTGATGGACGTCAACATGCGGTCGGTGTTCCTCTGCACGCGCGAGGTGGTTCCGATGATGCCTGCCGGCGGTTCGATCATCAACTTCTCGTCGCAGGCCGCCCGCGACGGCGGCGGTCCGGGCGCTTCGGTCTACGCCACTGCCAAAGCGGCGGTGATGTGCCACACGCGTGCCATGGCCAAAGAACTCGGTCCGAAGGGTATTCGTGTCAATGCGCTGGCTCCGGGCATGATCAATACCTCGTTCCATGACCGTTTCACCAAGCCCGAGGCTCGGGAGAACCTGCATCATACGGCTCCGCTGCGTCGTGAAGGCGAAGCTTCGGAGGTCGCTGACCTGGTATGTTTCCTGGCCAGCAGCGAGTCGAGCTACCTCACGGGTACGAATATCGACATCAACGGCGGTACGCTTTTCTCGTAAGGCTTCCGGACGTTTTCATGCAGGGCGGACGAGATCCTCGGCGAGGGTATCGTCCGCCTTTTTCCTAATACCGTTGTTATGAAACGAATCTTTCTTTTCTTGCTGTCGATAACGGCCGTCTGTCCGGCCGTAGCGCAGTATGCGTTCAGTCCCGAGCTGCTCGGACGCTTTGCTGCGGCTTACCGCGAAGGCGATCCGCGTGCCGTGAGGGCTGCGGAACGGGTCATCGCGGCTTCCGGAGAGCTTCTGGAGATGGAACCGATGACGGTGACTTCCAAAAAACAGTTGCCGCCCAGCGGCGACAGGCGTGATTACATGTCCTTGTCTCCCTATTGGTGGCCCGACCGGTCGAAACCCGACGGCCTTCCCTATGTCCGCCGGGACGGGGAGCGCAATCCCGAAGTCTACGACTTTCCCGAACGGGAAAACGGTGACAGGCTCGGATATGCCGCACGGACACTGGCTGTTCTCTATCATGTCACGGGAGATGAGCGGTATGCCGCCAAATGTGCGGAACTGCTGCGCACGTGGTTTCTCGATCCGGAGCAGGGAATGAATCCCAACATGACCTACGCGCAGCTGATCCGGGGCCGTACGACGATCCGGGGTACGGGCATCATCGACGCGCGGCGCATGTGTTTTGCGCTGAATGCCGCCTCGCTGATCGGGAACTCTCCCGCCTGGAGCGACGGGGACCGTGCCGCATTGGGCAAGTGGGCCCGGGCGTTCCTCTATTGGTTGGAGCACAGCGTCAACGGGCAGAAGGAATTGCACGCGTCCAACAACCACGGACTCTGGTACGATGCCATCCGCTTGATGACGGCACAGGCCGCAGGGCTCGGCGGACGGGTGCGGGAGATCGCTGAAAAGTCCGTGAAACCCCGTTTCGCTGCCCAGGTGGCTGCCGACGGATCGTTGCCGGAAGAGTTGGAGCGTACGCTTTCGCTGCACTATTCGACCTTCGTGCTTGAGGCCCTTTCCACGGCTCGTAACATGGCCCTCCCGTCGGGTGTGGACCTCTGGAGGATGCCCGAAGCGCAGCGTGTGCTGGAGTTCCTGCTGCCGTATTACGAAAAGCCCGATACGTGGCCGTATCCCCAGATCAAACCTTTCGAACGCCGTCGCGGTGCGGCCCTGCTCTATGAGGCGGGAGTCGCTCTCGGCCGTCCGGAGTGGATCGACGCTGCCCGTCGTATCGGATACGGGGAAGGCAAGGCCGATTTTGCGGCTTTGCTGTTCTTCGAGTTGCAATAGACCGGCGAATTCCCGTAGAAACACGGCGGCCGGCAAAACGTAGAGAATGGAACCGCCCCTGTCGGACGAACTCCGACAGGGGCGGTTCCGTGAATGAGGGGTGCCCCGGTCTTCGGCTTTCCCGTTTCCGGAGACTATGGACGGTCCGTGCGGAACGGGAACACCGGAAGCCCGAGCGTGTTGCGCAGATTGGTCGGCGTGTAGTTGCGGAAAGCGTAGCGCACGGCGGTCGGAACGGCTACCGCTTCGGAGGTGACCTCTACGATGGATTTCGACGGAACGATGCGGCCCACGGCCGGGTGGAAAATCCCGTCGGCCCCTGCCAGTTCGAAGCCGGGAATGTCTTCACCCTGCGGTGTCAGTCCGTAGCGGGCATTGTCGAAGGTCACGACGGCCTTGCCGTCCGAGAACTCCGCATGGCGGAACCGGACGCCGGACCAGCACTCGAGACGCATGCCATAGGCGCGTATCAGCGCTTCGGCGGCCAGCCGTTCACCCACTTCCCTCTTTTTCCGGGGATGGATGCAGGTCTTCTCGCCGAGGTCGGTCGTGGCGATCATCGCCGCGTTGGGGATCAGTTTCAGCGCGTCGCTCTGGGCTTCCATGACCAGCACGCCGTCCGTCGCATCGGCGTCCTTGTAGTCGTATGGGGCGATCTGCACATAGAGAAAGGGCATCGCGGCCTTCGTGTCGCTCCACCGGGTGCGCCAAAAGCCGACCATCTCCTGCATCAGCCGGGCATAACGACCGGACTCCCTGCGGTTCGATTCTCCCTGGTACCAGGCGAATCCGCGGGCCGTGTATCCGGCGACCGGGGCGATCAGTCCGTTGTAGAGGAGACCGCATTTGGCACGTTGCTGAATATCGGGATCGGCATTGATCTTGTCGACATCGTAACCCATGCCGCGCAGCGAGGCAGGGTTCATCCACGCTTCGATTTTCGAACCGCCCCAGCTGGCCGAGATAATGCCTACGGGGACACCCAGCGTCCGGGTCAGCGTTTGCGCGAAATAGTAGGCTGCGGCGCTCATGCGCAGCGAAGTGGCGGGGGAGGGTACCTCCCAGTGTCCTTCGAAGTCGCGCTGCGGGGTTTCCGCCTCTTTCTTGGGCAGCGTGATCATGCGGATGCGGTTGCCGTACAGGGGAGATTCGAGTGCCGTGCGCATGGCTCCTTCGACGGGTTGTCCCGTATAGCCTCGCAGGGGCATGTACATGTTGGACTGTCCGGAACATATCCATACCTCTCCGATCAGAACGTTGCCGAGCGTCAGTTCGGAATCGGCGTCGCGTACTGTGAGGGTCTGCGGTACGTACGATCCGGCCGGAGTTTCGATTTCGGCCGTCCAGCGTCCTTCGATTACCTCGGTACGTACCGGGGTGTCGCGCCACGAAGCCGAAAGCGTCACCTCCTTCTGGTCGGAGTCGCCCCAGACACGGACTTTCTGTTGTTGCTGCAACACCATGTTGTCGCCGAACACGGAGGGCAGGAGAACTTTGCCGCGGACGGTCAGTGCGGCCGGGACCGCAAACAGCAGGAATAATGCGCGTTTCATGCGTTCAGAGGTTTGCGGTAAGGAAATCCACGCTCTTGAAGAAAATCTCCTCCATCTTGTCCGAAGCCTTGTTGCTCAGATTGTGGTCGTAACCGGGATACACCTGGAGATCCACCTTGCCGCCGCGTTTGCGCAGGGCTTCGGCGAACTTTTCGCTCTGGGTGTATTCTACCGTGATGTCGCCCGTGCCGCAGAAGAGCTGCGCGGCGGGTACATGTCCGGAGGGAACGATGCTCGCAGGCGATGCCTCACGCAGGATTTCGGGATCGCGGTTGCAGAAATAGGCGATGCGCTGCTCGTCTTTCGATCGCTGGCAGATCGCGGCGGTTTCGAGATCGTATATGCCCGAGTAGCCGACGAACGCCTTGGCTTCGGGCGTGCGCATCGCCCCTACGGCGGCCAGATGCGCTCCGGCCGACGATCCGACGAAGCCCATGCGCGAAGGGTCGATGTTCAGCTCCCCGGCGTGGTCGCGGACATATTGCACGGCTGCCAGAACATCGGCGATCGACACGCGTACGTCGGCACCCGGCTGGGGGGCCAGCGAGTAGGCGATACGCACGCCTGTCACGCCTTTCTGTTTGGCCATGTATTGCGACAGCGTGCGGTAGACACCGTTGTTGCCGCGCGCCCAGCCCCCGCCGTGGCAGTAGAAGACGACGGGTGTGGGCCGTTCGCTCTCGGCCATGTCTACGGCGATCCGTAGTTCGTAGCCTTTGTGGGTCGTATAGACGAATTCGCGCACCTCCACCCCGCGGTAATCCTGCGTCTGTAACCGGTCGCGCTTATAGGTGTAGGGGACGAGCAGGTCTTCGATTTTCGAGAGGTCGAGGATTTTGGCGTAACGTTTTTCATTGATAAGCGAGTAGCTGCCGTCGTCGTTCCGGGAGAGCTTCATGGCATACCTGTTGGTGATCTGCTCGGCTTTTTGCGCGGGTTGCTGTGCCGAAGCCGTGAAGATCACGGCCAGAAATGCCGCAGAGAGGATTTTTTTCATTGTTTTCACGTTTAGGTTCGTTTTTTTGCTATATTTGTTCACGGAATTTTGGTCAACCAATTTTCCATGAACAAATATAGCCGAATAAAATTACATGACCAAATGATGAAACGACTAATTTTCATGGGTTTCTTGCTGCTCGGCTCAGCCTGTTCGGCCGGTGTTCCGGAGGATGAACCCGCTCCCGGCGCTCCGGACGGCGGGTCCGAACCTGCTGCCGGGATGCTGGTCGCCGACGGCGATACCCCCGGGACCTATGCGCTGATCCGCCGCAGCGGGTACAATTACGAGACGCCCGACATTTCCAACGCCCATGCACGGGAGCCGTTCCAGCATATCCGTCAGTCCTATGACGAGGAGTTGGGGGCCTATGTTTTCGATTTCTATATCCACATCGACATCGACGACGATCGCGGGCTGCCGAACATTACCGACCGGCAGCGCAACGAAATCAAGACCGATGCCAAGTCGCCGGCTTCGATGGTGGGGCAACAGGGCGACGAAATGATTTTCCGCTGGAAATTCCGTCTGCCCGAGGAGATGAAGACCACGGAAAAATTTTGCCACCTGCATCAGATCAAGGGGATCGACAACGCGGAAGGGACGGCGGATGTGGGCAATCCTCTGATTACCTTTACGGCCCGTACGCTTTCCAACGGCAAACAGCAGTTTCAGGTGATCTTCGTGGGACCCTCTTCCGCTTCCACGGGCAACGTCTATCTCGCACGGGCCGATCTTGCGGAGTTTCTGGGCCGCTGGGTCGAGGTCGAGGAGCGTGTCGTGTGCGGCATGCAGGGCAGTTACCGGGTGAGTGTGAAACGTCTCGATGACGGCCGGGAGCTGGTTTCCGTTTCCGAGACCGGTTTGGCCATGTGGCGTGAAGGTGCGGCGGGGATACGGCCCAAATGGGGAATTTACCGCAGTTTCGGTGCCGGCGGATCGCTCAAGGCCCGGCTGCGTGACGAAGTGCTTCGTTTTGCGGATTTTTCGGTCGAAAAGGTTTCCAAATAATTTGGGATAATTGTTTTTTTACGATCTTTGCATCTGTTTAATCAGTTTTTGTGCAATGACGAACATTAAACAGGTCGATATCGTATTGAAACATATCAAGGAGCAGCTTTATCAGGGACGTTTGCAACCGGGCGACCGCCTGCCGGCGGAGCGCCGTCTGGCCGAAAAGCTGGGTGTGGGACGCACTCATGTGCGTGCTGCGTTTCAGAAACTTGAGTTTTACGGCATTGTCCAGACCTTTCCCCAGAGCGGCACCGTCGTCGCGCAGGAGAAGATGCAGGTGCTGGAGAGCATGATTACCGACGCACTCCGGATCGAGCAGTACGACTTCGCTTCGCTGGTTTACGTGCGTGTCCTGCTCGAGATCGAGGCCATAAAGCTCTGTGCCCGCAACCGTACGGACGAGGATCTGGTTGCCATCGAAGAGGCCCTGGTCGAATGTGAGAAGGGTTTCTATACCGACGACCGGGTGTCGAAGGATTTTGCCTATCACCAGGCACTCGCCCGTGGAGCCCATAATCCGGTGATCGCCTCGCTGCTGCTGATCATTACGCCCGATGTATTGCGTTATTACCAGCGTTATCGCGTCTGTTCCGTGCCGTCGGAAGAAGTGTGCTTCGAACACCGCGAATTGTTGCGCTTTGTCCGTGAGAAGGACGAGGAGGGGGCGGCCAAGATGCTGCGCCGCCATTTCCAGTCGCTGCGTAAGTTCGCTGAGACGAACAACGATGAAAATCATTTTCTGGAATAGGTTTACTTCTCTCCGGTGTATATAGTTTTGTAAAATATGGATTCCGGCTTACAAAGCGCTGTCTGAATTTCGGAATCGTCCGGCGACGGATTTATTTTCTGTCTTTCCCGGAGCGGCCGGGGTATGCCGGCCGGCAAGGAGTGGCCTTTCCCCTTTTTGCGGTGATTCCTGAGAAATTTCCCGCTTTATTCGTATGTTTGCATCCGATTGGTAAATTCAAACGAATGACAATGATGAATAAATGGCTCTGCTCCCTGCTGTGTATGCTGGCTTTTGCGGCATGCAGCGACGACGGCAACGACACCCTGTTCGTGCCGGACGATGAAAAACCGTTTGCCCCGCACTCTTCGGCCGAGCTGCGGAGTCTGATGCAGGACAATCTGGACCAGTGCGAGCGGCAGGAGGCTGATTTCAGAACGTATGTGGAGCAGGTGCAGGATCGCTTTGCCGAAGCTATGGAGCATTACGGCGTGGATTTCGGTTTCGTTACGATCACCTCCGACTTCTCTTCGCCGCAGGTGCGGAGCGCTTCCGGGAACTCTTTCGTGGGGATGAAGCTGACGTGGAATCCCGACAAGAGTACACCGGGTTTCGACACGACGATCAATGCCGGTGCGGTCGTGGAGGTGCTCTTCCCTTCGTCGGTGACGGACGATTCGAAGAACGATCTGCGAATGGTGATTAACAGCACCGTGGCGGCTTCGGAAAAATGGCTGGAATCTTCGCTGTATCACAACGGCGAACTTCAGATGCGTAGCAGCCGCTATGTGTCCGATACGAAGTCGGAGGGATCGGTGACGGTTCCTCCCTATTCCGCGACGATGAGGCGGTTCCGTAACGAAGGATCGCTGAGCCGTTTCGTCATTTCCAGCATATCGGCCGAGTATCTGCTGAAAAAGGAGGGCGGTGCCTCGCATCTCTTTTCGGTGCTGACCGTCGGGTCGGATATGGAAATGAAGATGGAGTACAATAACATCCGCGTCCGGGGAACGATCAATCAGATTGGTAATATCTATGAATTGTGGTCCCTGTTCGAAGATATGGGGGAGGAACGGGCCAACGAATTGATGGGCGAGCTGATCGGCAAGAATCTGTCCCGGGCGGTGGTCGTGTTCACGGACCGTGACCAGAAGATCGGAGACCTGGAACTGGAGGCTTTCAACGGCAATTTTTACGATATGGATTGGGCCTGCCGTTTCAGGGACGGGGAGAAGTTCTCGTTCCGGTTCGTTGCTCCGGGTCCCATATTAAAATGACGAGGGCGGATGCGACATTCCGCACCGGACTTCATCCGTTTCGGGCATGATATAGTGATTCGCCTGCCGATGAGGGCGGATTGCTTCTACCGGCATATCTCGTGTATCCGGTCGTAGGTTTCTTCCTGTTCGGCGGGCGTTTCGCAGTAGGTGACCACGATCAGTTTCATGCCCGGTCGCCACAGTTCGCGCACTTTCTGTCCGACGGTTTCGGGCGAACCCACCATGCGGGCGTTCAGCACCACACCGCTTCCGGCGAAAGCCTCCGCAAATCCTTCCGTAGGATTGGCCGCGGGATCGGTCGCCTTGGTGAAGGCCCCGTCGGCCATGCGCAGCCCCTCGATGCCGGCCACGAGGCGCTTCTTGTCCGACCAGTTGCCGCACGAGTGGAATACACCGCCGCCGAACGGCGCGCATGCCTTGACGAAAGCGGGTACGGCCAGTTCGGAGTACATGTCGCCCGGGAGCATCACCGCGTTGTCATCGCTCATGCCCATTCCCTCGAAGGTCCGGCTCGACGAGAATCCGTGGCCGGGTTTGGCCAGCGCGCCGCCGATCATCTCCCGCTGGATTTTCATGTATTCCACGAACAGATCGGCTACCCGGTCGAACGCCCGGCGGACCAGATCGGGGTTGAGCACGAAATCCATATAGAACTGGTTCGAATCGACGATATTTCCCACCACGTTCAGCGGCGACTGCACGTCGCAGTAGGAGACGGGAAGCCGTCCTCCGGTTTTCTCCAGGAAATATTCCACCATCTCCAGTGTATGCCGTCCGATCTCCGTTTCCCGTACCGGCCGGGCATCGTAGGCCAGCATCTCTTCGACCGAACCGAAATGGCCGTCCACGGCCGGGGCCTGCCCCGGGTTCCATACGTATCCGAATCCGAAGGCCGAAGCCACTGTGCCCAGTCCGTACCACGGTTCCAGAAAGTTGGGGATGTCGGCCTTGAATTCCATGCTTTTGCGCAGGGCGCCCAACTGCCATTCCAGCGATTTGCGCATGTCGCGGCAGTCGGTCGAGAAAACCTCCTTCACACGCATGCGGCGATAGACCAGCACCCCTTCCTTTCCCTTCCAGAAGGCGTCGCACCGCTCGTTGAGTTCCTGTTCGTAGGCTTCGTAGGCCGGGATGTCGAATTTCTCCGGGGTCAGCGGCTCCACGGCCGTAGCCTGGGAGTCGGACAGCGAAAAGTCGAATTCTTTTTCCTGTGTCATCGTTTAGGGTATCGTTTCGGAATTTTTACAAAAGTAGCAAACTTGCGGCAGAGAAAAAATGTACGATTCGTGCCGGATGGCTGGACGATTCTTTTCTGTCCGGGGAATGGCTGGACCTTTTCAGGCCGGCCCCTGTCCGGCCGGAATTTTTGGGGAAACACGGGGTGTTAAGTCGGAAAGGTGGATCGAAAATGTCTGTAAGGCCTGAGCTCTGTCGTGGGCGGGTGTGCAGGACTGAAGCGTTTCGGTCCGTTTTACGATCCGGTGAGCGCGGCGGGACATGTCATTCCCCCGTGCCCAGCTCCAGTTCGATGTAATGGACCAGGCCGTGGATCACTTTTTCGTGAATCTCCTGCGCCCGGTCGGAATAACGGGTTTTGGGGGCACGGATTTCCACGTCGCAAAGCGAGGACAACTCTCCGCCGTTTTTGCCCGTGAGGGCTACCGTGGCGATTCCCATGGTCCGGGCCGTCCGGAACGCTTCGATCACGTTGGCCGAATTGCCGCTGGTGCTGATGCCCAGCAAGACGTCGCCGGAACGTCCCACTCCCTCTACGTATTTCGAAAAGACGTATTCGTACCCGTAGTCGTTGGCCACACAAGTGAGGTGGGAGACGTCCGCGGCGGCTACGGCGGCCAGCGCCCTGCGGTTCTCCCTGAACCTGCCTGTCAGTTCTTCGGCGAAGTGCATGGCGTCGCACATCGACCCTCCGTTTCCGCAGGAGATGATCTTGCCTCCGTTCCGGAGCGCCTTGACCATCAGGTCGCCGGCCCGGCGGATCGCATCCCAGTTGGCTTCGTCGGCCGTGAAGGCATCGAGGGTGGTGCGTGCTTCGGCGAAGTCTTCCCTGATTCTGTCGATACTCATCGTAGTGTCTGTTTGGATAGTTCCTGATAGAGTGCCAGTAAAAAGTCGCGGTTGTCTGCGGTGGTGTAGCTCATTTGTCCGCCCATGCGGGAGAAGGTCTTGCAGTAACGCAGATAGTAGGCCGGATTGTCCATCGGAGGCTCGCCCGATTGGTTCCAGTCCCAGGTCGATTCGGCCAGATCGACCACGAAAATCCGGTGTCCGTGGATGGTTTCTCCCCGTTGGAGGGCGAGGTTCTGCGACATGGAGAGCGATTTCTCGAAAACCATGGGCGACATGACAGCCGAACCGACCGACATGTAGACTCCGTCGGTAAGGCCCGCCACACTGTCGGCGAAGCGGAGGAAATCCCGTTCGGCCGTCCGTCCCACGGCGGCCCCGCAGTTCATCGGATGGGTATAGATGATGTCGTGGCCGAACATGGGGTGGGCCGTGAAGGGAATGCCCAGCCGCACGGCGGCGGCCTGGATACCGTACTGCGGGTAACGGTGTTTCACTTCGAGGAACCCCGGTTGCAGTCCGAACCTCCGGATCACCGTACAGAGGTCCAGTGCCGCCGCCGACCGTTGGGGATCGTCCCGCATGTGTTCGGCCGCAAAGGTTTCCAGCTCCTCAGTCGAGGGAATCGGCAATCCGTCGTCGGCGACCAGACGGCCGACCGATTCGCCGTAGCCGAATCCGCGCCAGGCACCTACGTTGAGGGCGAGGTTGAGGTTGAAGCCGGTCTCCTGCCAGGTGCCGAACTCCCCCCGGCAGACATTGGCCCGCACGTCCTCGCTGGTCTGTCCCTGGAAGGCCAGCTCCCAGTCGTGGATGATGCCTGCCCCGTTGGTGGCCAGATGGGTGCACCACCCCTCTTCCATTAGGGCGATCAGCGTGGGAGCCATGCCGTTCTTGATGGTGTGGGCTCCGAATGTGAGCATCACCGAACGCCCCTCCCGGCGGGCCTGCAGGATAAGCGGAACGAGGGTTTCGACCGTGTCCCGGGCCCGGTCGGAGAGGTGCCGGGGCGGCGTGTCGGGGGAGATCATGTCCCTTTCCGCGAACACTTTGTTCTTGCGTTCGGAGAGCGGTTTGATGATTAGTTCGAAACGGTTCATGGTTCTCAGAATATCAGTTGTTTGAGCTGTTCGAGCTGCGAGTAGTCGGGAATGACGATGTCGGCCCCGGCCAGAATCAGCCGTCGGCGTTTGGTTTCGTTCAGTCCGTAACGCCGTATTTCGTCGCTGGCTACGCCCACGGTGAAGCCTCCGGCTTTGGCCGTTTCGCGGATCTCTACGGGACCGTCGCCGAAGGTGACGATGCGCGATGCATTCTCCCGTCCCACCGAGTTGATGATGTTGTTGAGCACGATTTTCTTGGGTTCGTGTTTGATGTCGTTCACCGCGCCCCAGATGCCGCCGTCGAAATAGCTGGCATATCCCAGCAGTTCGGCTTCGCGGCGGACATCCTCCTCGTCGGTCCCGCTGGCCAGGAAGAGGCGTACGCCCATTTCGCGGAGGGCTTTCAGCAAACCGAAAGATCCTTTTACGGTGACGTCCTCCAGTCCGAGTTCACCCCGGCGAACCTTTTCGATGCGCCGGTTCACCATCTCCATCAGTGCCTCGTTATACAGCGCCTTGTAGCCGAATTCGTCGAGGATTTGCTCTTCGGGTACAAAACCGTACTCTCGGACCATTTTTACCAGTCCCTGCATCTGTACGAGGGTCTGGATTCCGGTGGTTTTGTCGATGAACTGGCGTACGTCCTGTTCGATTTTTTCGAACAGGGCTTCGCTTGCTTTGTCGTACTGGTCGCCCAGAATGGCGCGAATCATGACGGGTTCCATCACCTGTTCCCATCCCTGGCGCAGGGTGGAGAAGGTGCCGTCATGGTCGAATACGGCGAAAGCGAAGTCGTGCGGGGATTCGCGGCCGGTGACCATTTCGATCTCCGAGCCTTCGAAATAACGGGCACGGCGTACCGATTCCGCGAGATCGTGGTTGTAGGCGTAGTCGGCGGTTGCGGCGAATGCGGTGATTTCAGCGGGAGTGGCGGTTCCCGTTGTGAAGAGTTTCTGGATGGTGACCCCCGCCACCATATTGCCGAATTCGGCGGCTTCGTCCGGGCGGCAGCCTGCGGCCAGGCTGGCCGCGATACCTGCCAGCATACTGTCGCCGGCACCTACGGTATCCACTTTCGCGGTGATGTGGAAGCCCGGGACCGTCCGTATGCCGTTTTCGTCGCAGACGAGGCAGCCCCGTTCCCCCCGGGTGAGGAAGAGCGGTTTTTGCCACATTCCCCGGAGCCGTCCGGCCACTTCGCGGGCCTGTTCCTCCGACGGGTCGTCCGTATCGGGCAGACCGCACAGGATGGAGCCCTCTCGGTTGTTCAGTTTATGGACGGCATCGGGATACTCGGTGTTGTAGTCGCGGCAGTCGGCGATGAATACTGTCTGAGGGAACTCCTTCATGATGCGGCGCAGCCCCTCCCGGAAGCCCGGAGTATGGATGCCGTGTACGAACTGTTCGTTGACGACGAAATGGCCGACCTTTTCCGCCAGCCGGCGGATCGCCTCCAGCAGACGGTTTTCGGTTTCGGCGTTCAGTCGGTTGAACGTGCCGAAGTCGATACGCTCCAGTTCGCGTTCGCCGTCGATCACCTTGCTGTAAACATGGGTATCCCACTCCCCGGACTGGATGCATATATGGCTGCGGTCGATTCCTTTGCCGTCGAAGAGTCTGAACAGCTCCTTGCCGAAGCAGTCGTCGCCCACTACGCCCACCGCGTAGACATTGCGGACGCCCAGGTCGATCAGGTTGTTGGCCACGTTGGAGGCGCCCCCCAGCGAGAATCGCATTTGGCTGACGGCCCGTACGGGCTGGCCTGTTTCCAGCGACAGTTCGGAGTGTTCCGGGTCGATCCGGTAATAGGCGTCGAGGCAGAAATCCCCGATGACCGCCACCTCTACGTCCTTCAGGCGTTCGAGGTGTTTTTCGAGATTCGGAATGAACATGGTATGACTGTGATCGGATCGGTTAACGTACAGGAGTCATGGAGTAGGGCCGGGCCTCCTTGCCGGCGGCCCATGCCTTGTTGGGTTCCGGACCCATTTCGAAGACCAGCGTGGAGCCGTTCGCTATGTCGTCGTGGGTGAAGTAGCTTTTGTCGTAGGGTTTCCCGTCGAGCGTGGCCGACTGGATGTAGACGTTTTCGTCGGAAGCGTTGTTGGCAACGATCGTGAATACCTTGCCGCCGGGCAGTTCGATTTCCGTTTTGGGATACATCGGACTGGCGATGGCATACTGCGGTACGCCGGGACATACGGGATAGAAACCCATCGACGAGAGCATGTACCAGGCCGACATCTGTCCGGAATCCTCGTTGCCGCAGAGCCCGCCCGGACCGTCGGCATATTCGGTACGCAGGATGTCGCGCACGTAGCCCTGCGTTTTCCACGGCAGACCGGCCCAGTTGAACAGGAAGGCCGTCTGGTGGCCGGGTTCGTTGCCGTGCCAGTAGAAGTGGTGAGCGAACATGCTGTCGAGATTGGCCACGAAGGTCTCTTCGCCCATAAAGTCGATCAGTCCCTGCACGTCCTGGGGCACGTACCACGTGTAATGCTTGGGTGTGCCTTCGGTGATGTAGCGGACTTTGACCGCAGGATCGAACGGCTCGATGAACCGGCTGTCCGCATAGCGGCCCCGGGCCCATTTCGTCTCCGGATCGAGCACGTTCTTGTAGTTGGCGGCGCGGGCGGTCAGTTTGTCGTAGTCGTCCGTCTTGCCCAGGTCTTTGGCTACCTGGGCCAGTACGAAGTCGTCGTAGGCGTACTCCAGTGTCCGGCTCACCTGTTCCCCGCGGTGGAAAGCGTCCAGGACGGGGTCTTCCAGCGGTACGTATCCGTACTCGAGGTAGGATTTCAGCGCCCGGCGGCCCATTCCCATCTTGTAGTCGGCCGAATCGGGCGAATCGAAGGCGTTCTGACGCATGGCGGCATAGGCCTTTTCAATGTCGTAGTTGCGGATTCCCTTGCACCATGCGTCTCCGATCATGGCGATGCCGTGGTCTCCGATCATGGCCGACGTGTAGTTGTTGTGGAGCGGGAAGATGGGCAGCCAGCCTCCCTCTTCGTATTTGGCGATGAAGGAGTTGACGTAGTCGTTGGTCTTCTGCGGTTCGATGATGGCGGTCAGGGGCAGGGTGGCGCGGTAGATGTCCCACATCGAGAAGTCGTCGTAATAGTCGCCCTCGTAGGCGGTCGGGACCGTCTCGCCCGTGGTGAAGGCGGGGCGCTGGCCGTCGAGGTCGTTCATCTTGCGGGGCAGCAGGGAGGTATGGTAGAAGGCCGTGTAGAAAATGTCTTTCTGTTGGTCGGTGGCCCCTTCGATCCTGATTTTGGACAGGTGCTCGTTCCACTGTTTCTCGGCCTCTTTCTTCACTCCGGTGAAGTCCCATTCGGGTATCTCCCCGTCGAGATTGGCCTGTGCGCCGGCCAGACCGGTAAAGGAAGTTCCAGCCTTGGCCGTTATTTTTCCGGTGCCATCTTTAAAGGTCACCGTGGCCCCCATGTCCTTGAGGTCCCGGACGGTGGTGGCTCCCGACTGTACCGTGCTGTCGCCGAAAATGCTCCACGATTCGAAGTCTCGGTCGAAACGCACCACGAAATAGCCGTTCAGATGGGCGGAAAGATGGTTCATCCGGTATTGTCGGTTGACGGGATTGTAGCCCCGTATCTCGCGTTTCTGCGGGTCGATTTCGATGAAACCCAGCCCGCGGTCGTTGTTGATCTGGACGATCGCTCCCGGCGTCTCGTCCCCTTCATAGTCGAAACGGAAAATGGCCGTACGTTGCAGTGCGGTCATCTCCGCGTCGATTCCGTAACGCTCCAGGCGAACCGAGTAATAGGCCGGTGTGGAGATTTCGCTGTCATGGCTGAAGACGGAAGCCCTCGTTTCGGAGGTGGGGAAAGGGGTGCCGGTGACCGGCATCAGGGTAAATGTCCCGTAGTCGGCGGCACAGCCTCCGTTGATCCAGTGCGAGCCGCGGAAACCCTGCATCAGAGAGTCTTTATAATAATACGGAGCGACGCATTTCACCTCGGTGGCGCGTGTCTGGGGCGTCCACAGAGTCATGGGGTTGGGAGTGCAGACGTTGGGTGTGGTCTGGGCGAGGGACTCCGTGCCGGCCGAAAAGGTCAGAGCACTGACGGTCGTGCTCGCGCCGGTTCCGGTCAGGGGATTGACGTACCGGATCAGGTCCGGCGCGGGGCCGCTGTTACAGGCCGTCGTTCCGATCGCCGCGATGCACGCGGACAGAAGGGTCGATCGTAGGTTTCTCATAACGGTTTGCAGTGTGAAGGTTTGTTTGTATTTTTGATCGTTTTTGTTGGAGGGAGATTCCGATCCGAACCGCCGGAGCGGAGACCGGAAAGCAGGTTGAATATAGGAAGAAAAAACGGGACTGCCAATCCTCGAATCGGTTTCTGACGGCATTTCGGGATCGTTTTCGGATGAAATTCGGATAAAAATCTTTCAATTCAGGATGCTTTTCTGACAGAAGAAAAACACGATCCCTGCCCGGAGGCGGTTATTCCTGTTTTTTCAGTTTCCGGTAGGTATTGTCGAACAGGATAGCCGCTCCGAGGGCGAATTCGGTCCCCTGTACCACGCCGCGGCGGTAGTAATACCCCCTGTCGCCGATGCAGGTTCCCGCACAGACGTTCCCGATCGTCACGTAATGTCCCGTAGGGAAGATGCTGTACTTTCCTAACCCTTCGTGTGCCCGTTCGACGGCGGGCATGAACCGGCGGGCGGGCAGGTCTCCCGTTTCGATTCCGTGGGCCATGGCGTAACCGAACATCGCCGTGCAGGAGCTTTCGATGAAGTTGCCCCGGCCGAGGTCTTCCGTGTGGACGGGCAACTGGAGCCAGTGTCCTGTCCGGGCATCCTGCAGGGGGAGCAGGGTGTTCATCATGCGGACGAACAGTTTCCGGCACTCCCTGCGGCCGGGGTAATCCTTCGGCATGGTGGCCAGGCAGTCGGCCAGCGTCATGGCGATCCAGCCGTTTCCGCGACCCCAGAATTCGTCGTTGCGTCGCTGCGGGTTGGCGCTCCAGTTCAGTTGGCAGCAGCCGTCGTCGGTCACCGTCGTGTCGTTGTCCCAGCCGTGGTACCAGAGGCCCGTGTGCGGGTCGCCCAGTTTGTCGTAATGGGCGATGATCTGGACCGAAAGTTCATCTAGGTAGGATTTGTCGCCCGTCGCCCGGTACATTTCCAACAGAAAGACCCCGATCATGTAGATCGTGTCGTCCCACAGTTCGGTGACGTCGGCACGGTGCGAAACGCCGCCGTTCGAGGTCCGCGGTATTTTCAGGTAATCGCCGTACACCCTGTGTGCCGCTTCCATGTATTTCGGGTCGCCGGTGTGGCGGGCCAGGAACGCCAGTCCGAGTGCCGAAGCCACGGCATTCGGATGTTTTCCGTAGGCCCGTTCCAGATGGCGGTCCATACAGCTGCGAACGTACTGCATCGCCGCCTCCTTTTTCTCCGGCTGGTCCTCGTACAGGTCGGCCATACCGCGCAGCAGGACGGCATCGCGCCAGTTCCAGCGGTATTTTGAGGGAGGCAGGTAGCAGCCGGTCGAATAGTGGACCAGCGAATCGCCCCAGCTGCGCAGGGCGAACGGCGGTTGCGGATTGTCGAACGTCAGCCGTTCGACCGCCTCTTTCAGCTTGGCGGGCACCTCTTTCTCGATCATGTATTCGTGGCCGATGAACCCATTGTATCCCGTTGCATAGATGGTTTTGGAAAGCGCCTTGAAATCCAGCGGCTCCCGGTCGGTGAAAGGCTTGCGGCCCTCGATCCCCGCCACGTGGTAATGGGCGATGTAGGGGGCGTACCGTTTGACGTCGGAAAAGACGTCGCGTCCCATGTCGTACATCTGCCATACGTCGTAGAGCAGTTTCAGATTCGGGGAACCCACCCTGTCGCATAAACGTGCGCCCCATTCGGGCGAGTCGGCGGCGTAGTGGGGAAAACTGTGTTTGAAGTAGAGGTCCTTTCCCTCCCTGCTGCTGTAAAGTTCCAGCAACAGGGTCACGTTGTTTTTCTCTGCGCTGCGGACGATCTCCTTCAGCCCCCGTGCACAGATTTCCAGCGCCTCTTCGGACGTATGGCGGGTGTTGAGGCCGGAGTAGCATATCAGATAGGGAATCCCCGCTTTGGCCACCCGGGGGATCATTTTTTTGTAACGGGCGATCAGTTCCGGCTGGTATTCCGGATCGGCGAAGCCCCGTTCGATTCCCAGATCGGCCCCGTCGGCCACCAGGATGTCGAATCCCTGCGACTGTATCTGCCGCCATTGTCCGGGGCCCACGACCTCGATCGTGTGGACGTCGAGCGGTCTGGCCTGTTCCATCAGATAACTCAGAGGTACGCGGAATGCCCAATGCACCAGCGAATGCCTTACCTGCGATTCCCCGGCCCGGGAGACGGAGGCTGCCAGCAGAAGCAGGGCGACCGTCCAGGTTCTTTTCATAGCGTGTCTCATATAAACGGTGTCTCTCCTTTATTCGAAATTGTATTTTTCTATGATTGCCTCGGGGGCTACCTCGGCCGAGCGTTCTACGTGGCGTTCCACCCGGGTCAGGTCGTTTCCCGCCAGTTTGATGCGTCCGGTGCCGGCACCGCTCACCCGCATCAGCAGGGGAATCCGGCTTCGTCCGTCATATCCGGTGAAAGTCACGTTGGTACACTCCTTTATCCGGACAAGGGCCTGTTCCGACGTGTGGTCCTTCGCCTCGAGGCCGGAAATCCGCACATTGTGCGCGTCTTCCAGCCAGAGGGCGTGCCGGCGGTCGGAGTGTTCGAGGTTGACCCGGATATTTTCCAGCACGATTCCGTCCACGTGCCGCAGATAGAAACCGTAGGCGGGCAGGGAGGGGCCGAACATCTTGTTCTCGGGATACATCCTGATCTGTTCCGGCACCTCCTTTTCCACTGCGTCGATCAGGCCGCCTCCGCAAACGTTGAGCGTCACGTTGCTGATGGTGATTCCCTCCACCCGGTGGCCCGGGATACCCGTGATCGAACTGCTCATGTGGCTCACTCCGTTCGCAACGATATTGGAGATGACCACGTCGCGGAAGAAGCGCGGTTCGCGCGGTCGCCGGGCCCCGAACCGGATGAAGATCGGGGTGAGCACGTTGTCCATGACGATATTGGAAATCGTCACCTTTTCGAAGACGGCTGCATCCACCTGTTCCAGCGCTATGCCCGAATTGTTGTGCACCGGTACCGAAACGCCGGGAACGATGTGGGATTTGTAGCTGAACAGATCGTTTTCCGCCGGGGTCTTGATGACGCAGTTGCTCACGGTGATGTTCCGGAAGCCGCATTTGGCCGCCGTGCCGAATTTGATGGCATTGCAGTTGGAGGCGACCACGCAGTTGGTTACGGCGATGTTCTGACAGGGTTCGCCCGAGGGGCTTTCGCTTTTGAAACAGATGCCGTCGTCGGTGGCTTCGATCAGGCAGTCGGATACCACGATGTCCCGGCCGTCGATGTCGATGCCGTCATTGTTGAAGTTGCTGTGGGAGTAGATGCGGATTCCCCGGACGAACACCTCGCGGCTGTCATGGATCTTGAACGTCCAGAATCCGGCATTGCGCAGCGTGACGTCCTGCACGTTCACCTTCCGGCAGTCGTCGAGCAGGATGCAGTGGGGCCGCAGTTCGTTCTGGCCGCCCACCTGGAAGGCGGGACACTCCCCGCTGCCGTAAATCTCCCCGAAGCCCGTGACCGCGATGTTCGAGACACCGGCGCAGTGGATCAGTCCCTTGCGTTCCTTTTCCATGTCGGGATAATCCTTGTAGTCGGTGCTGCCGATCAGCCGGGCGTTCTGCTCCAGATGCAGCTCCACGCCGGAACGCATGAAGATCACCCCCGTATAGTAGTTTCCGGAGGGTATTACCACCCGTCCTCCGCCCTGTGCCGAACAGCGGTCCACCGCCTGTTGGATAGCTGCGGTGGCGAGCGTGCGTCCGTCGGCGACGGCGCCGAAATCGAGAATGTTGTAGTCGCCGGCCATCGCCCGGACCGCGGAGGAGAGCAGCAGGGCGGCGAAACAGATCGTTTTTTTCATTTTCGAAATAGGTTCGTAGGAATGTCCGGGCAAACTGCCCGGACATTTTTCTGTTTTTTGTGAAAACGGCAGGGAATGTTTCTTCCCCCTGCCGTTTTCCGGTGTATCGTTCCGTTATTCCGTTACGGGCAGGCAGAAGCGGAATCCCACGTTGCCTTTGGACGTGCCGTCCGTCGTGTTGTCCAACGTACTGCGGTGGATGCAGCGGAGATCGCTCTTGTTATTCGAGGGAACGTCGTTGGAGTAGTTGCCTCCGCGGATGGTTCTCGCCTTGGACCCGTTGTTTTGCTGGGATGCGAAGGTCTCCCAGTCGGATTTGTAGTTCTGGTACCAGGTGCAGGTCAGCTCCGACACGTTGCCGGACATGTCGTACAGTCCGTATCCGTTGGGGGCTTTCTGCCCGACGTCCTGCGGACCCGAAGCGTTGCCTTTGTACCAGGCCACCTCGTCGATATTGTCGCTTCCGGCGTACATGGTTTTGTCCGCATCGGTGTATTTGCCTCCCCGGGCCGCGAATTCCCACTGCGCTTCGTTGGGGAGCGTGCCGCCGTAGAATTTGCAGAATTCGAGCGCGCCGTAATAGGTGACTCCCGCTACGGGCTTGTTCTCGTGGCCGCCTTTGGCCCTCCACGTATCGCCGACCTTTTCGATTTTGATGGTCGAGGCATCGAACATCTTGACGGTGAACGTGGTCTCCTTTTTGTCGATGATGTCGGTCACCTCGATCGTCTCCTTCTGGAAGAGGGTCATGAACTCGGCGTATTCGCTGTTGGTCACCTCGTATTTACCCATATAGTAGGTTCCTAATTCTTCGGGCTGAACCGGCATGGGCATCGGGTTCTTTTCGTCTTTGTTCCGGTCGATCTGCGTCTGTTCGGTGAAAAGTCCGTCTTTGGTCGAAGTCCATCCCATCAGGTAGGCGGAGGCGGGCGGTGTGATCAGCACGAGACGGTCGTTGCCCATGCCGTAGGTGGAGGTCCGGATCTCCTGTGCCTGGCTGTAACCCGTACCACCTTCGTTCACGGCGAAAGCCGCCACGTAGTATTTCGTGTAGGGTTTCAGTCCTTCGATCCGGGCCGTGAACGTCTCGCCGCCGGCTTCTACCACGTTGTCGGAGACCGTCGGGTTCGGCGAGGTTGACCAGCAGAAACCTTTGCGTGTCACGGTGCCGTTCGCTTCGGTGATCGCGGCTTCCACGTCGAGCGTAAAAATGCCTGTGCTTTCCTTGCCGATCGGGTTGAGGGTCAGTTCGGGCAGTTTCAGGTCGAGCGTCGTGAACGTGATCGTTTCGCTGTACCCCACGCCGGCTTCGGACCGGGCGAATGCACGTACGTAGTAGGTCGTGTTGTTGGCCAGCTGCTGGTTGTCGAACAGGATCGGTCCCACTCCCGGTTCTTCTACGCTGTACTTCTCCCCGTTCTCGATATCGGGATCGGGTTCGGTGCTCCAGCAGAAACCGGCCTCGAGAATCGGGAACCCTCCGGCGGAGACCACTTCGCCCGTGAAGAGTGCCGAAATCGAAGTGACGGAAGTCGGTTCCTCGATGGTCACCGTAGGCACCGCCACGGCCAGCGTGGTGAAACTCTTCTCCTCGCCGTACACGACACCCGTGGGGTACATGGCGAAAGCACGGATAAAGTATTTCGTGCTGTGTTTCAGCTCATAGGCGGTGAGCGTGTATTCGCCCGCACCTTTTGTTGCCGACACCATGTCGTCGTTTACGGTGGGCGTTCCGAGCGTATTGTAGCATATACCCCGGGCCATCATGCCCGACGTATTGCCTGCCGTTTTCCCTTTCAGGTCGGCTGACGAAACGGTGACGTTCTCGGCATCGAGCGTCTCCACGGATGCGGAACCGTTTTCGGTATCGTCGTCGCTGCATCCGCTGAATCCGCCCGCCGTCAGCATGAGGACGGCCGAGAGCATGCCTGTCAGTATTTTTCTCGTTGTCATGTTGTCTCCTTGTTTGTGTTAACGGTGAAATTATTTGGCGTAGGACGACCGGGCGAAGATTCCGTTGGCGACATCCGTCCCGTCCACTGCATAGACACTGCCTGAGGGCAGGGTGATGCCTCCGGTGATGTCGGTCGTTTTTTTTGTCTCGCGGTCGGCCGCCACTCCCAGCTTTTCGCCGCCTGCGGGCGTCACGTAGGCCGAGTAGACCGTTCCCCCGGCATCGGCCGGAGTGGAAATTTCCACGGCAGCGTCGATCATCGTCTTGCGGAACCGTTCGAAGGCGGCATCGTCGGTGATGCCCTCCTCCACGCGCCACCACATGGCTACGGCGCCGAACTTGCCTTTGGCAGGAGTGCCGGCCGAAAGCTGGGCGAAAAGGTGCATCGCGTCGCCCATGTTGGAGACGGTTTTCTTCTTGTTGACGATGCTGACCGGAACGGCGGCGTCCTCATCGTTCTGGACCAGCAGGTAACGGATGCCCACGGCCACGTCTTCGAAACGGAGGAAGAAGGTCTGTTTGTCGTCGGTCGAGAGGGGCTGTTCGGAAATTGCGCTCCAGTCGGTGATCTGGGTATTGCCGTTCCACATTCCGTCGATCTTGCTGGCCGGAATGATGACGTGCGAGCGTACCTTGTCGTTGATGACGGAGGTTTCGCTGCCGTCGGCCGCCAGCAGGAACACCATTTCGCTGCCGCGCACGGCTCCTCCCGATGTCACGTCGCGTTGGGCCCGTGCCAGCAGGTTGTCGCGCAGGTGGCGAGGTTTGGTGTGGCCCTGGCCGGTCACCACCTGGTTTTCGGCGTACGGATCGTTGCGGCCTTCGAGCACCGATGAGATGTTGACTACCAGTTTGCGGGCCGCGCTCGACAGGTTGATGACGAAATTCTTGTCCTCATAGCCGTAGGTATGTCCCGCACTTCCCATGTTCACCTTGTTGCCCACGAAAGAGACGGCATACCGGTCGGCGTCCGCCCCCGTTTTGTAGACGATCGTCCGGGGCGTTTTATCGATCAGGGAGAGGGCCTGTCCGGTCGGGGTCCAGAAGGCATGGGAACTGTAAAAATCGGTGTCCCAGCCGCGGAGATAGTGGGCCATCAGTCCGTCGAGAGTGCCCGAGCGGCTCGAAAAATAGTTGTAGTCGCGCGAATGGGGGCCGCCCAGATACATGCCCGTCTTGAAGTAGTTCCCGAAAAGCAGCAGGCTGTAATATTCCAGTGCGATGTTCGCCTCCTGTTTTGCGGTCGCATCGTCCGTGAGGGCGGCCATGCAACCCAGGGCCACGGCGGCCACTCCGCTGTAAGTGGGGCTGTTGTACTCGGCCACTCCGTTCCGGGCGAGTTCCTGCATCCAGGTGCGGAGCATACCGTATCCTTCCTGTGCGACTGCATTGTCTCCGGTCGCCTCCCCGAGCGCACTCAGCGACCACATTTTCATCACGTAGATGTTGGTGTAGGTGACGGCTACGTTGTGCCGCTGCATGGCGACGATCGCCAGCCGGATCATCTCGTCGAGCATGGCCTTGTTCTCTGCGTTCAGATTGCCGTAGTAGAGTTTGCGCAGCACGGCCAGCTTTTCCATACAGAACTCCGCGGCGTTTTCGTCGATCTTGACACCCTTTTCCGCATTCCCTTTGGCGAAGTGGAAATTACCGTAGTACTGTCCGTATTCCGGGTCGCTCTGGTCGCGGATTTGCAGGTCGGTCAGGTTGGTCAGCGCCAGTTTCAGCCGGTTCTGGCTCCAGTTGTAGGCAGTGGCCTGGAGCAGGAATTCGGCGATGTCGCGCGATTCGAGTCCGTCGTTGTTCGCTTTTACCTTCGCCCAGAGATCGTCCAGCGCCGGCAGCGAATAGGGGGCTTCGGGATCGGGCGTGACGGGCAGCCGGATAGGGTCTACCGTGCAGGAGACGGCCGGCAGCAGAAGGCCCAGCAGAAGGGCGGAACTCAGCAGCCGCCTCCCGAAGGATCGCATTGATTTTATGTATTCCATGGTTCTCTGTTTTTTTCGTTTCGGTTAGTTTTCCCATCCGGGATACTGGGTCAGGTAACGGTTCATATCGGTTTCGGCCTGCGGAATGGCGAACTGCCAGTTGCGTTCGGTGAAGACACGGTCCGAAATGTAAATGGACGTATTGAAGCCGGTTATTTTGTAATTGAGTTTCGTGGCGATGTCGTACGAGGAGTTGTACTTGTACCAGCGGCGGTAGTCGTTGAAACTGTGGCCTTCGCCCGCGAGTTCCCACATGCGTTCGTCGCGGATGGCCTGCCGCATTTCGGTCTTGCCGAGACCCGACAACGGGGGCATCTCCACCGAAGGACGCTGGCGCACCTTGTTGATCGCCCAGTAGACGCTGTCGACGGGGCCTTCCGCCTCGTTCTTGGCTTCGGCGAAGAGCAGCAGCAGGTCGGCATAACGCATGACGGGGATGTCGATCGGAGCGTTCCGGCGGATGGGACACTGGTTGCCCGTATTGACGAATTTTCTCCAGGCATAGGTTTGTACATTGTTGTTGGTGGCGAATGCCATGTACTCCTTCTTACCCGTGTAGGAGGCGGGATAATACTGGTAGGTCGAGGACTTCTTCGTCGAGTTGTAGGCTCCTTCGAAGAAAGCCCAGGGACGGATGACGGAGGCCTCGAGACGCGGGTCACGGTCTTTGAACGCCTTCTCCACTTCGGTTTGCGAATTCCAGAAGGCATTCTGGTCGGCTGCGGCGGGAATATCGCTCCAGCGGAATTCCGAGCCGTCCGTTTTGCGGTAGGAGTCCACCAGATAGGGTGTGGGCACGCATACGTTGCCTCCCTGGGCGAACGAGGAGCGGCTGCCGTAGATCATCATCATGAAACTGCCGTAATCCTGGATGTCGAGGTTGGGAACGATGAAGATACCTTCCTTGTTGTCTTCGCCGTCGAGCTGGAACAGGAGGTAGTAGTCCGGATAGAGCTCGTATTTCTGCTCCCGTTCGTTCTGGGCGACCACGGCGCCGAGGGCTCCGGCTGCCTTTTCCCATTGTTCGCTGTAAAGGTAAACCTTGCCCAGCAACATTTGGGCGGCGGCGCTGTTGGCCCGGCCCGCCTCCGACGAGGTGAAGGGCAGGTCGGGGATCGCTTCCTTCAGGTCTTTGATGATCTGGGCGCGTACCTGGGCCGGCTTGCTGCGGGGCAGATAGGCGTCTTCGTAATTGGTGGGTTCGGTGTAGAGCGGTACGCCGGGGTCTCTCTGGTCATGGCCGCTGAAGAAACTGAGCAGGTCGAAGTAGAACAGGGCCCGGCAGAATTTGGCTTCCGCCAGCAGGGTGTTCTTCGTCTTTTCGTCGATGTTCATACCCGGTAGGTGGGCTATCGCATCGTTAGCCCGCGCTATGCCCTTGTAAAGGGTGGTCCATTTTTCCTTGAAAATGGATTCGTTGGCCGTGGCCGTATTGATGCAGAGTTTGTAGAAGCGGTACTCGTCGAACGTGGTGCCGGTTCCGTTCACGCACCATGCCTGAGGCGTGAGGCAGTCATTGATGCCGTACATGTTGAACGCGAGTTTGGTCCGGACCGAATTGTAGATGGCCACCACGCCGAGTTTGGCGTCTTCCTCGGTGTTCCACATCTGGTTCGATCCGATGCCGTCTTTGGGATTGGTGTCGAGGAATTCGTTGTCGCAGCCCGACAGCAGCATTCCCAGCGACAGTGCCGCTGCACAATATATTTTTTTCATATAAAATCCTTTCATGACTGATGACCGATTAGAAGGTGATTGAAATACCGCCCACGATGCGCTTCATGTTCGGATAGGCATCGGCGCCGGAGAGTTCGGGGTCGAGGCCCTCGAAACCGGTGATCGTGAAGAGGTTCTCCGCACTGCAATAGATTCTCAGACGCTGCACGACGAACTTCCGGGTCCATTTGGCCGGGAACGTATAGCCGATCTGGATGTTTTTCAGCCGGAGATAGGAGGCGTCCTGCAGCCAGAAGTCGTTGTTGGCCGTGTTCCGTCCGCCGTCGTCGGTCGTGACGGCAGGGATGTTGCTCGTGGGGTTCTCCTCGCTCCATGCGTTCAGGAACTTCTTGTTGATCTGCGACCCGTTTTTCAGCACGTTGGTGTACCACATGCTGTTCAGGTATTTGTGGACGCCTGCCACGCCCTGGAACAGGGCCGAGAAGTCGATGCCTTTCCACTCTGCGTTCAGCGTCAGCCCGAAATAGTGTTCGGGTACGGAGTTCCCCTTGATGACCCGGTCGTCGTCGTTGATGATCTTGTAGCCGGGTTCGCCGGGCTGTTGCTGGTCCTTGTAGATGAAATCGCCCGGTTTGGGGGTGGAGGGATAGAACTTGTAGCCGTTGGCCAGCATCTCGTCGATTTTGTCCTGGGTGGCGATGCACTCCACTTCGCGCACGTAGAACGGGTAGAGGCGGATACCCTCCAGCAGGATGCGCTGTCCTCTGTAAGTGGCCACTTCTCCGCGGTAGCGGTCCACTTTGCTGCGGACGAAAGTGTAGTTGGCACTGATGCCGTACCGGAATTTGTTGCGGATCGCGTCGTTCCACCGGATGTTCAGTTCCACGCCCCGGTTGGAGACGATACCCGCATTCTGGTAGGGGGCCGAAAGTCCTCCCAGTACGAGGGGTACCGGCAGCTGGAGCAGGATGTCTTTCGTCTTCTTGTAGAAGAAGTCGCCCACGAATCCCAGCCGGCCGCCCAGTACGTCGAAGTCGATACCCACGTTGGTCATGGCTGTCGATTCCCACGTGAGGTTCCGGTTGACCAGATTGGTCATGGCGGCGCCCGTCGTCACCTGTCCCGCCAGTACGGCATTGGCCGATTTGTAGATCGACTGGGTTCCGTAATCGTCCGTCCGGTTGTTGCCCAGCGTACCCCACGAAAGGCGGAGCTTGAGGTTGTCGAGCCAGCCGATGTCCTTCATGAAATTCTCTTCCGAGATGCGCCATGCGCCCGAGAAGGAGGGGAACAGACCCCAGCGGTGGCCTTTTGCGAATTTGGAGGAGCCGTCGTAGCGGAGGTTGGCTTCCAGCAGGTACTTGTCGTCGAAATTGTAGTTGATACGTCCGAAACCCGAACGCAGGGCACGGTTGGAGAAGCCTCCCTTGATGGTCGAGGGGGATGCCGCCGAATTCATCACGTCAGTGTCGTAGCTCAGCAGGTCGTAGGCCGTGCCGATCGTGTTGGAAGACTCTTCGTACTCCTGGTTGTAACCCAGGATGAAATCGAGTTGGTGTTTGGCGTTGATCGGCAGGGAGTAGTTCAGGTAGGAGTCCACGATCAGACGGTAGTAGCGGTTGTCGTCGTTCTTCAGCGTGGTGCGGCTGGCTCCGGCCGTGCGGACCACCGTGTTCTCCTTCAGGTTCCACAGCTTGACGGGCTGTTGCCGGATATTCTCGAAACTGTTGTCGAACGTGACGTTCACGCTGTTATGCCACGTGAGGTTCTTCGTGAAGCTGACCGTCGCGCTCAGGGTTCCCAGCACCCGGGTGGTATAGTACATGTCGTCCGTCTCGTCGAAATTGGCGAAGACGTTGTTGGCCTGCTGGTTGCCTCCGGGGGCCCATTCGGCTCCGAGGCGGCCGTCCGAACTGCGGGGCAGCGTACCCGGCGAGGAGTTGCTGACGTATCCCATGTAGGCGCTTACGTCGGCATTCTCCCGGATGCTCCGGTACCCGCTCACTTTGGTCCCCACTTTCAGCCAGGGGGTGACCTGTGCGTTCACGTTGCTGCGGAAACTGTATTTTTCGTAGTCCGTTTCGGGCATCGAGCCGTTGTTGCCCAGATAACCCACCGAGATCATGTAGTCCACTTTTCCGGAACTGCCGCTGGCCTGCAGCGTATGTTCCTGGATGAAGGCGGATTTGTAGACTTCGCGGAACCAGTTGGTGTTCGGGTAGATTTCCGGATCGAGGGGCGAGTTGGCACGCCATTCGGCGATGATGTCGTCCTTGTACGCGGAGGGTTGTCCGGCCCGGTTCAGGGCTTTATTGATGGTCTCCATGTAGAGGGCGTAATCGTCCACCACGTCGATGTTGAAAGTCGGGCGCTGACTGCCCAGATAGGTGTTGTAGGTGACGCGGATTTTGTCCTTGCTGCCCTGTTTGGTCGTCACGAGGATCACGCCGTTGGCCGCCCGCGAGCCGTAGATCGAGGACGATGCTGCGTCTTTCAGCACCGAGATGGAGGCCACGTCGCTCGGTGCCACATCGCTCAGGCTGCCCACGATACCGTCCACGACCACCAGCGGCGAAGAGTTGTTCAGGGTGCCCTGGCCGCGGATGGTGATCGAAGTGGATTCGGCGCCGGGCTGCCCGGAACTCTGCTGCGAGAGCACGCCGGACATGACGCCTTGAAGGCTCTGGCTCATGTTGGTGATGGCGCGGGTTTCACCCAGGTTCTCCATGTCGACCGAGGCGACCGAACCCGAAAGGTTCACCTTTTTCTGTACTCCGTAGCCGACCACTACGACATCCTCCATCGCCACCGACTCCTCTTTCAGCCGGATGTCGATGACCGTGCGGCTGCCCACTTCGATCTCCTGGGGAACGTAGCCCAGGAACGTGAACAGCAGGCGCCCGTCGGCGGGGACATTGAGTGTGAACCGGCCGTCGCTTCCGGTGCTGGTTCCGGTATTCGTGCCCTTGACGATGACGTTGGCACCGACGATGGGGGCGCCTTTCTCATCGAGAACGCGGCCCGATACGGTCCGGATCTCCCTGCCGCCCGATTTCTGGCGGGAGATCACGATGTGCGCTCCTTTGATGGCGAAGGTGAATCCCGTGCCCTCGAGCAGTTTGGTCATCACTTCACTGACCGTACCCGGAGCCGGTACGGATGCGAGCACCTTTTTGACGTCGATCAGCCGGGCGTCGTAATCGACCGACAGGGAGGTCTGTCTCTCCACCTGTTCGAACGCGGCCCTCAGCGTGAGGTTGTTTCCTGTGAGCGTCACCCGCTGATTCTGCCCGTAGGCCAGCGGTGCGACCAGAAGAAACCCCAGCAGGAGCACTGCCTGCCAGAAGTGTTTACTCCTGTGCAGACGTACTAAAGTCCAAAATTCCATGCTTTGTCGTTTTTAGTTAGTAGACCGGATTGGATTTGATTGTCAGAGTGTTGCTGTATGGTGTGTCGGAAAGGGAATAGAGTGCTAGTGTAGGTAGACCACCGATTCGTTGAACTGATAGGAGGCTCCGATCAGTTTGGCGAGGATCGCTATGGCCTGTTCAGCGGTTTCGTGCGGCTGGAATTTGATATAGTAGTACCTGCCTTCGTAAAGGGCCGCATTGTAGCTGATCCGTATGTTGTACCGTTTTTCGAGTTTGAGTACGATCTCCTCCAGCGGTGCGTTCTGGAAGATCAGATGTCCTTCCCGCCACATGACCAGCGAGGCTGCGTCCACGTCGTCGATCGCCACTTCGTTCGTATGCCGGGCGTAAGTCAGCTGTTTGTCGGGAGTCAGTACGGCCGAATAGAGCTCGGCTCCCCCGTCCGTGCTTACCCGGACCCGGACGCTGCCCTCCTCCAGCGAGGTGCGTACGTAGCGGGCGCCGGGGTAGGACTGTACGCAGAATACGGTGCCCAGTGCCTCGACCTGCATGTTTTTGGTATGTACGACAAAGGGTTTTTCGGGATTTTTCGCCACGCTGAAGTCGGCCTCTCCGTTCAGGTAGACGCTGCGTGTCCTGCCAGTGAACGATTCGGGGTAGATCAGAACTGAACCGGCATTCACCCAGACGACCGATCCGTCGGGCAGCGTTATTTCCTGACTCTCCCCGTAGGGTACGAAACGCTCTGCCATGCGGGGCGAGGAGGTGTCCGGCGCGGACGAAACCGCAGCGAAATAGGCCGCCAGTCCCGTTGCCACCAACAAGGCCAACGCGGCGGCGTAACGTGCAATGCGCCGGAGGGGGGGACGGTGGCCGGCCGGTCGTCTCGCCGTTTCGATCCGTGCCCGCAGCCGGGCAAAGTCGGCCCGGGTCTTATCCGTGGCCATCGAGGGCGTGTGTTCCCATATCTCTTCCAGCGCTTCCTCCTTTTCCCGGATGTCGGTGTCGATACGCAACCAATAGAAGAAACGCCCGGCCGTCTGTGCCGAGAATCTGTTTTTGAAAAACGTACCGATGATCCGCCGAATGTTTCCCTCTTCCATAATTGCCGTTTGTACCTATAAGACAGCGACGGGGCCCGTTACGCACGGCCGGAAGCGGAATTTTTCAGAAATAAAAGAAGATCAGGCAGATTTTCACCACTTTGCGAATGTCGTTCAGTGCCAGTGAAAGGTGGTTCTCTACGGTCCGCTTGTTGATCCGGAGCATCTGCGCTATCTCTTCGCTGGAGAGATTCTTTTCCCGGCTCAGGCGGTAGATCAGTCCCCGCTGGGGCGGCATGCGGGACACGGCCAGCCCGATCAGCGCTTCCAGTTCTTCGGCGAAGATCGTCTCTTCCGTTTCGTTCGATCCGGGTGCCGTCCGTCTGGCCGCGGCCGTTTCGAAACGGTCGCGTACCTGCCTGTGGTCGTGATAATTGTAGATCGTGTTGCGGGCCATGCGGAACAGGTAGGCTCCGAACGACTGCACTTCGGCGAATTTCTCCCGTTGTTCCCAGATCGTATAGAAAATGTCCTGTGCCATGTCGCGGGCTGCCTCCTCGTCTTTGACGAACCCTTCCAGAAAGCATACCAGCCGCGGCTGCCAGGCCAGAAACAGCGATTCGAAAGCACTGGTATCGCCCGTGCTCATCCTGAGCAGATATTCGTGTTCCGTATCCTTGTTCATGGTCATTCCGTGCATAGTGGAAAAATATCCGGTTCCTCTTTCCGTCCTGCGATGGCGTCGGACTTCTTTGCCGTAGAGGACGGCTTTCGTCCGGATCGGGGGCGGAATGCAAACGGATAATTTCGGATCGGGAAAACGGCGGCATCATCCGGATACGGACCGCAATATAAATAAATTATGTAATAAAATATAAAAAAATCAAAAAAGAATTTGCAGATACGGATTTTGTTCGTATGTTTGTGCCAACAATTTTATTAAATAAATTTGTTAATTCATTGAAAAGCGATGACAGAACAATCCCGGAATAAAGAGGAGGCGATCCTGGAGGCAGCGGAGCGGGAGTTTATAACCAAAGGCTTCGACGGGGCCCGCACGACTTCGATTGCCGAAGCGGCAGGTGTGACGCATGCCATGCTGCATTACTATTTCCGTACGAAGGAGAATATTTTCAATCGTATTCTCGACGAGAAGATGCGGCTGATGAGCCGGTCGGTGCTGATGGCTTTCGGGGAGGCGGGGCTTCCGCTGGTCGAGCGGCTGCGCAAAGGCATCGAAAACCACTTCGATTTCGTGGTCGAGAATCCCGGCCTTCCGCGTTTTATTGTCAACGAAGTGATGTCCCGTCCGGAGCGTCACGAGGCATTTAAGCGCAGGATCGGCTATCTGCTCGGTGCGGTGGTCGAAGGGTTGCAGCACGAACTGGACGAGGCCGCCGACAGGGGGGAGACCGAACGGATAGATGTCAGGATGCTAATGCTCGACATCGTTTCGCTCAATATATTCTCGTTCATCGCCATGCCGATCATCGAACCGCTGGTCGGGGACCTGGCTGCTGACCGGGAGACGTTTTACCGGTTGCGCAAAGCGGAAAACGTGGAGGTTATTTTACGTCGTATCAAAAAACGGTGAATGATGAAACGAATTCTGATAGCCGGTTTCTGCCTGCTGGTTTCGTCCGGGGCGTGGGCCCAGCTTACGCTTGACGAATGTCGGCGGCTGGCCCGCGAGCACTATCCGGAGATCCGGCAGTACGATCTGATCCGGCAGAGCACGGAATACACCCTTTCGAATGCCCGCAGGGCGTATCTGCCGCAGCTGGCGCTCTCCGGGCAGGCCACCTGGCAGACCGATGTGCCGGGATTCCCGGAGGCGTTGACGGGAATGCTCGCAGGGCAGGGACTGCGTATCCCGGGAATGAACAAGGACCAGTATAAAGTCGCATTGGAGTTGAACCAGACTCTCTGGGACGGCGGGAAATCCCGGGCCGACCGGGATGTCGCCCGGGCCGAATCGCTGGAGTCGCAGCGTTCGGTGGATGTCGACCTCTACTCGCTGGAGGGACGGGTGGACGACCTTTTTTTCGGGATATTGCTGCTCGAGGAGCGGATCGGGCAGACGAAATTGACTGCGGACCTGTTGCGCAGCAATCTCGAAAAGGTGCGTTCGATGCAGCGTAACGGTGTGGCCATGCAGACCGATGCCGATGCGGTGGAGGCCGAACTGCTCTCCGTGGGACAGCAGCTCGGGCAGGTCGAAGCGGCGTGCGACAGCTACCGGAGAATGCTCGCGGTCTTCATCGGCCGGGAGACGGACGGTCTGCGTCTGGAGCGGCCTTCGGTCGCGGAGCCCTCCGGTTACGAACCTCGGCGTCCTGAACTGGAACTGTTCGATGCCCGGATCGGAAAGTTGTCGGCGCAGGAGTCGCTGGTGAAATCTTCCGTACGGCCCCGTTTCGGGCTCTTCGCGCAAGGTTACTACGGGTATCCGGGGATGGATTACTTCGAGAGCATGATGTCGGACGACTGGTCGTGGAACGCGCTGGTCGGTGTGAAGATGTCGTGGAATTTCGGGGCCTACTATACCCGGAAGAATTCGCTGAACCGGTTGCGTACGGCCCGGGAGCAGGTCGGTGTGCAGCGCGACGTCTTTTTGTTCAACACCCGTTTGCAGGTGGCCGAGGAGAGCGGGGAGATCGCCCGTCTGCGCAAGGCTCTGGCAGACGACGACCGGATCGTCGGCCTGCGCCGTTCGGTGCGTGAGGCGGCCGAGTCGAAACTGCGCAACGGGGTGATCGACACCAACGACCTGTTGCGGAAGATCACCGAGGAGAGCACGGCCGCCATCGCCCGCAGCGCCCGCGAGATCGAATTGCTGAAAGCCATTTACGAACTGAAACACACGATAAACCGATGATGAGACGAATCTGGATTTGTGCTGCCGTATCGCTGACCGTAACGGCATGCGGCCGTGGCGGGGATTTCGATGCCACGGGAACTTTCGAGGCCACCGAAGTGGTCGTATCGGCCGAAGCGGCCGGACGTATCCTCTGTTTCGATGCGGAGGAGGGTGATGTGCTCGGGGCGGGCCGGCAGGTAGGTGCCATCGACACCGTGCAGCTCTATCTGCAGAAGTTGCAACTGGAACGGCAGCGGGCTTCCGTGCGGAGCGGCCGGCCCGATATTTCGAAACAGGCTTCGTCGCTGCGCGAGCAGATCGCCAAACAGCAGACCGAACGCCGGCGTGTGGAGAGCCTGCTCCGGGACGGTGCGGCGACCGCCAAGCAGCTCGACGACATAGATGCCCAGTTGCGGGTGCTGAACGGACAGCTGGATGCGTTGCTCTCCACGCTGGAGAACAATACGCTCTCGATCGACGAGAACTCGTCGGCGATCGAACTTCAGATCGCGCAGATCGAGGACCGTCTGGCCAAATGCCGCATCGCCTCTCCGATCGGGGGGACGGTGCTTGCCAAATATGCCGAAGCCGGCGAACTGGCTTCGGTAGGGAAACCGCTGATGAAGGTGGCCGACCTGGAGCATATGCACTTGAGAGCCTATTTCACCTCGGATCAGCTGGCCGGGCTGGAACTCGGGCAGCGGGTGACCGTCACGGCCGATTTCGGCGGAGAGCAGCAGGTGGATTACCCGGGGCGCATCGTGTGGATCGCCTCCGAGAGCGAATTTACGCCCAAAACCATTCAGACGCGCGATTCCCGGGCCAATCTGGTCTATGCCGTGAAGATCGCCGTCGAGAACGACGGAAAACTGAAGATCGGGCTGTACGGAGAGGTGCGGCTGGACGACTGACGAACCCGCAGGACGATAGAGATTATGGATACGCAGTATGCCGTCGAAGTGGACGGACTGACCAAACGCTACGGCCCGCTGACGGCGCTGGACCGGGTGTCGTTCGGGGTCGGACGGGGCGAGTTGTTCGGGCTGATCGGTCCCGACGGGGCCGGGAAGACGACGCTGTTCCGGTTGCTGACGACGCTGCTCGACCCCGACGAGGGACGGGCCGCGGTGGACGGGTTCGACATCCGGACCGATTACCGGAAAATCCGGGAGCGGGTCGGATATATGCCGGGGCGGTTTTCGCTCTATCCCGATCTGTCGGTGGGGGAGAACCTCTCCTTTTTCGCCGCGTTGTTCAGGGTTTCGACAGGGGACCATTACGACCTGATCGCCCCCATTTACCGGCAGATCGAACCGTTCCGTACGCGCCGGGCCGGGAAACTTTCGGGTGGTATGAAACAAAAGCTGGCCCTGTGCTGCGCTCTGATCCACCGGCCCTCGGTGCTCTTTCTCGACGAACCGACCACGGGCGTGGACGCCGTCTCGCGCAGCGAGTTCTGGGACATGCTGGCCCGTCTGAAGGAACGGGGGATTTCGATGCTCGTCTCCACGCCCTATATGGACGAGGCGACGCGCTGCGACCGGGTCGCCCTCTGCAACGAGGGGAAACTGCTCGGAATCGACACTCCGCAGGGGATCGTCGCCCGGTTCGACGAACCGCTTTACGCCCTCTCGGGGGAGAACATGTACGGACTGCTGCTCGAAGCCCGCCGGGCGGAGGGCGTGAGGGTGTGTTATCCCTTCGGGGAGGCGCACCATCTGGTAACCGCTCCCGGGTTCGATCCGCAGCGGTTTGCCGATGCGCTGGTCCGGAAAGGGTTCCGGGGTGTGACTGTCCGGACTGCCGAGCCGGGAATCGAGGATGTGTTTATCAAACTGATGCGCCATGAATGATCCGATCATATCCGTCCGGGAACTGAGCAAACGGTTCGGCGACTTTACAGCCGTCGACCGCATCTCCTTCGATGTCGCCCGGGGAGAAATATTCGGTTTCCTGGGAGCCAACGGGGCCGGTAAGACCACTGCGATGCGCATGCTGTGCGGATTGAGCTATCCTTCCTCGGGCTGCGGCACGGTGGCCGGGTTCGACGTGATGCGGGAGGGCGAACGGATCAAGCGCCGCATCGGATACATGAGCCAGCGGTTTTCGCTGTACGACGACCTGACGGTGATGGAGAACATCCGCCTCTATGCCGGTATCTACGGACTGACGCACGGGGAGACGATGCGCCGGGCAGTCACGTTGCTCGACCGCCTGGACTTCCGCTCCGAAGCCGCTACATTGGTGGGTTCCCTGCCGCTGGGGTGGAAGCAGAAGCTGGCTTTCTCGGTGGCTACGGTACACCGCCCCGAGGTGGTCTTCCTGGACGAGCCGACGGGCGGGGTCGATCCCGTGACCCGGCGTCAGTTCTGGGAACTGATCTACGAGGCGGCGGCCGGCGGGACGACCGTGTTTATCACCACGCATTACATGGACGAGGCCGAATACTGCTCGCGCGTGTCTATCATGGTCGACGGCCGGATTCGCGCGCTGGGTACGCCGGCCGAACTGAAAAAACAATTCGACGCGGAGACGATGGACGAAGTGTTCCGTACGTTGGCCCGCGGTGCAAAACGATCGGAGTGATGAAGGGGAGTTTCATGTCGTTTGTCCGGAAAGAGACGCTGCATATCGTGCGCGATCCGCGTACGATGATGATCGTGCTGCTGATGCCCGTCATACAGATGGTTCTCTTCGGTTTCGCCATATCCAACGAGGTGAACAACATAGATGTCGCTGTCGTGGCTCCGCATCCCACGGAGGCGGTCCGGCAGGCCGTCGAACGGATGTCGTCCAATCCCTATTTCACGTTCAAGGGGTATGTTCCCGGAACGCGGGTCGACGTGACGCTCCGTTCGGGGGAGGCGGATGCCGTGGTCGTCTTCGCCGACGACTACGACCGCCGGATCGGGGCGCTCTCCCGGGGCGAAGGCGGGGAGGCGGTGCTCCAGATCGTGTTCGACGCTTCGGATACCAATACCGCATCGGCCGGGGCCGGCTATCTGAGAGGCGTGTTGCTGGGCGGCATGTCCGCCGCTTCGGCGCCGGAAACGCACCTGCTTTACAATCCCCAGATGAAGAGTTCGTACAGTTTCGTACCGGGTATCATGGGGATGATCTTCATGTTGATCTGCGCCATGATGACCTCCGTGTCGATCGTCCGTGAGAAGGAGACCGGAACGATGGAGGTGCTGCTGGTGTCGCCCGTGCGCCCGTTGCGGATCGTCTTCGCCAAGATGATCCCCTACTTCACGCTCTCGTGCGTCAACCTGCTGACCATCCTGCTGCTGGCCCGGTTCGTGCTGGAGGTGCCCATGTCGGGCAATCTGGTTCCGATCGTCGGGCTGTCGCTGCTCTACCTCGTGCTGGCGCTGGCGTTCGGGCTCTTCATCTCCACCGTCGCGGAGCGGCAGGCGACGGCGCTCATCATCTCCGCGATGCTGCTCCTGATGCCGATCATCATGCTCTCCGGACTGGCTTTCCCTATCGAAAACATGCCGGGCGTTTTACAGGCTCTTTCGTGTGTCGTCCCCACGCGCTGGTATATCGAGGCCGTACGCAAACTGATGATCGAGGGGCTGCCGCTGGCCGCCGTGCTGAAGGAACTCTCCATTCTGGCGGCGATGACGCTCGCTCTGATCGTCGTGTCGCTCCGCAAGTTCAACGATAAACTCGAATAGCGATGAGAATCCTCCGTATTTTGCTCGATAAGGAACTCCGGCAGTTCGTCCGCAATCCGTTCCTGCCGAAAATGGTGGTCATGTTTCCGCTGATGGTGATGCTCGTCATTCCGTGGGTCACCACGATGGACGTGCGGCACATCAACGTCTCGGTGGTCGACAACGACCGCTCGCCGGCTTCGCGGAGACTGATCCGGAAGATCGCCGCCTCGGACTATTTTACGCTGCGGAGCGTACAGGAACACTATGCCGTTTCGCTGGCAGCCCTCGATGCGGGCGACGTGGATGCCATCGTCGAACTTCCCGACGGATTCGAGCGCTCGCTCTTGGGCGGGCCGTCCGAACGGGTGCGCATTTCGGCCAACGGGGTGAATGCCGTCAAGGGAAGCCTCGGGATGCAGTATCTGCTGCAAGTGGTGAACGGAACTCTTTCGGAACTGCGCGGCGAGAGGGGCCTGCCTCCGGCGGCCGATCCGGTCGTGGTGCAGAACCGTTACAATCCGACGCTGGATTACCGCCACTACATGATTCCTGCGCTGATGATCATGCTGCTCATCATGCTTTGCGGCTTTCTTCCGGCACTGAACATGGTAGGGGAAAAGGAGACGGGGACGATCGAACAGATCAACGTCACGCCCGTGAGCCGTCTGACTTTTACGCTGGCCAAACTGATTCCCTATTGGGTGATAGGGCTGGTCGTACTGATGCTGGCGATGCTGCTGGCCTGGCTCGTTTACGGCCTGGTACCCGCCGGGTCGTTCGGGGCGATCTGCCTGGCGGCGGCGCTTTTCATCCTCACGATGTCGGGGATCGGCGTCGTGGCGGCCAACCACTCGGCGACCATGCAGCAGACGATGTTCGTGATGTTCTTCTTCGTGATGATTTTCGTGCTGATGAGCGGCTTGATCACGCCCGTCGAGTCGATGCCCGAGTGGGCCCGGTGGATCACGCGATTCCTGCCGCCCCGCTATTTCGTCGACGCCATGCGTTCGGTCTATCTCAAGGGATCGTCCGTCGCGGAACTGTGGCCGGATTATGCGGCGCTGACTCTCTTCGCTGTCCTGTTCAACGGCTGGGCCGCCCTCAGTTACCGGAAACAGGCGTGATCCGGAGAAGGGGTTTGAACCCTCTCCGGACCGCGCCTGTCCGGACGGTTCGTGTCAGTATGCGTCGTCCCAGCGGTCGGTGCGGAACGGGGCCAGCGGCAGTCCCTCGGTAGTCGTTACGTTGGCGTCGGTCCAGTTCCGGAACGCATAGCGCAGGGCCACGGGTTCGGGGACGCTGTCGCAGGTCACAACGATTTCGTTGCGGTTTTCGGTGTGCCGTGCTCGGGCCGGATGGAAGCGGCGGTCGGCGCCGGCCAGTTCGAAACCCCGGAGGTCGCCGGTGAAGTAGCTGAAACTGCCCCATGCGGCCGGAGCGTAGTCGGAGATTCCGCGGAACGTGACGACGGCCTTTCCTGCCGTGAACACCACCGTATCCACGACGGGAGGTTCCGGAAGCACCTTGATGCCGTAGGTCCTGTCCAGCGCGAGCGAAGCCAGCCGCTGACCCACCTCTTTTTTATGCGGCGGATGGATGGCGGTGGGGTGTCCCAGGTCGGTCGTGGGCACGATTCCCGAGTTCGGTATCCGTCCGAGAGCTCTGTACTGGGCTTCGACGGTCAGCGGAAGGGAGATGCGCTCCTTGCCGTCATAGGTGAAGGGAGCCAGCTGGACATAATAGAACGGCATGTCGTCGTTGTGCCATTCCGAACGCCAGAGCCGTACCATCGAGGCCATCAGTTTGTCGTAGTCGAAATAGTTGTGCTGGTTCGACTCGCCCTGATACCAGATGAATCCCCGGGCGGTGAATTTCGTGAGCGGGGCGATCATGCCGTTGAACAGGTAGGAGGCTTTCGCCGCATCGTGTCCGGCCTGGGGTGTCAGGGCCAGCTCCCGGTCGATCCCCTCGGTCGAACGGATGGCTTCCTCGGTCATCCACGGTTCGATGGCGATCCCTCCCACATTGGGTGTGATGAGCCCGACGGGAACACCCAGCACCCGGTGGAGGTATTTGCCGAAGAAGTACCCTACGGCGCTGAAATCTCCCACACTGCGGGGTGTGGATTTGAGCCAGTTTCCGGGACAGTCTTCTTGCGGTTCGGATTTAGGTGTGGGCGGGACGGTGAACATGCGGATGTCGGGATATTGGGAGGCTTCGAAAATCGTCTCGACGCTGCCCTCCACCGGCTGGCCGTAGAACCCGTGCACCGGCATCTCCATGTTCGACTGGCCGGAGCAGATCCAGACCTCGCCGGTCAGTATGTCGTGCAGGGTCAGTGAGTCGGTACCACAGACGATGCGCAGGCTGTGGGGACCTCCGGCCTGCGGGGTCTCCACCCGCACGAGCCAGCGGCCGTCGGTGCCGCTCGTCGTCGTGGCGGATTGTCCGCTCCATGAGGGCGTGACGGTTACCGTTTCCGACGGGGCGGCCCATCCCCAGAGGTTGACCCGGCTCGATCGCTGCAACACCATGTTGTCGCCCAGAATGGCCGGGAGGCGGATCTGGGAAACGCCGCACGCCGCGATGAGGCTGCAGACGGCGGACAGGAGGATTCTTTTCATGGCAGTCATTCGTTAATGATCGTACCGGTGTGGATGCTGACGATCCCCTGCTCGCTTCCGCTCGTCTTGTATCGCGTGTTCCGGAGCGTTGCCCGTCCCACGTTGTCGAACCAGAGAGCGGGACGTGTCTCTTCGCCATCGAACGTCAGGCTGACGTTCTCGAAGAGGACGTCGCGCACGTTGCGCAGGTACCAGCCCCAGCATGGCAGCTGGCGCGAGTCGGCGGGCGGCTGTCCCACCTTCAGCTCCCGCAGGGCTGCATTGTCGTTGCCCGCGTAGCTGTACGAAATGTCTCGGAACACCAGATTGTCGAAGCGTCCCCCGCGCCAGCTTTCGGCCGACGCTGCGGCGAAGGTGATCCGGGTGGCGGTCACCCGTTCCACGAGGATGTCCCCCGCTTCGTTGCCTTCGTTGAGCACCATCATGATCGGATTGGTCACGCTGTCGATCCGGATGTCGTGGATGTGGATATCGTCCATGTCGCCCACGGCCCGGCCCCATCCTCCCGGCTGCAGCAGGATGGCCGACTGCATGTTGGTGCGCCGCAGTTCGCGGGAGGTGCGGTGGGGATAGCGGCCGGGACCCTGGAAATCGCAGTGGGCGATGGTCAGGTCGGTCGAGGGCATGATCATGCGGATGCCGTTGCAGGCCGTGTTGATGTGGCAGTCGCTGATCGACATGTTGTCCCAGTAGCCGCCCGCGATGGCGTCGTCGCCCGTGTGGAACTCGCAGTCGCGGATGACGATGTTTTTCCCTCCGCGGATGTGGATGCCGTCCCAGCCTTCGTTGATGGAGAGGCCGCGGAACGTGCAGTTTTCGATTTCGTAGGCCATGAAGGCGTAGTTGGCTGCGTTGTTGACCGTGATGTTTTCCATCGAGAAGTTGCGCGATTCGGCTACGATGATCGTATGGGGGCCTCGCATTTTCTCCTCCCCGCGGGGATCGAATACGTGGCAGCCGTCGATCGTCCCTTCGCCCTCGATGGCGAAGTTCTTCAGTCCAACGCCGAGAATCAGCGCCCGGTTCCAGCGGGCGTCACGCGAATTGTTGGCGTTCTGGCCTCCTCCTCCGCTGTCGAAACGGGAGATGTCCTTGGTCGGGACGTAGGATTCGTAACGGTCGAGGTCGGCGGTGGCCCGCAGTACGGCATCCGCTTCCAGATAGAGGCGGACGTTGTCTTTCAGGTGGATCGTACCCGTGACGAACACTCCTTTGGGTACCAGCACCACGCCGCCGCCCCGGGCGTTGCAGGCTTCGATGGCCGCGTTGATGGCTTGCGTGTTGAGCGTTTTCCCGTCCCCTTTCGCACCGAATTTGCGGATGTCGCAGACGTCGCGCTGCGGGGCGAAAGTTCCGGCCTGCGCCGTAAAAGCCAGGGCGAACAGGAGGAACAGAACAAATGGAGTCTTTTTCATGCGTTGCGTAGGATTGGGTTTATCGGACGTAAATGGCATAGCCGTTCTCGCGCAGCGGAATGCCTCGTTCGGTGAGTTGTTCGTAGGTGTTGTTCAGATAGTTTTTGAAGGTACCGGAGGGAATCTCTCCTTCGAAACGGCATTGTACCGCGTAATTGCCCAGGTTGAGAATCACCAGCACCTCATGGTCTCCCCGCACGCGGGAGTAGGCGAATACATTCTCGTTCGTGGTGGGGTAGATCTTGAGCGAACCCCGGTTCGTGCCGTCTTCCAGTGCGGGGTTGGTACGCTTGAGCTGGGTCAGTTTCTTGAAGAGGTTGATGAAAATCTTGTTGGCCGGGTCCCATTCCACGGGGCAGACTTCCGAAAAGACGAGCGACTTGTCCATACCGATCTCCTGTCCGCTGTATATCAGCGGCATGTCGAAAATCGTGAACGTCAGTACGGCGAGGGGCAGCACGTTGCTTCCGAAGCGGGTGAATTCCGTACCTTCGAAGGCGCTCAGGTCATGGTTGGTGAGGTAGACCATGCGTCCCTTGTCCCTGTATACGGGGTCTTTGTGCAGTGTTTTGCACGCTTCGACCAGAGCCGGTACGTCATTGGTCTGTCCGAACGACTTGAGCGCGTCGGCGAACTCCCAGGCATAATTGTAGTCGAACACCTCCATGTAGTCGGGATCGGAACCTTCGGCCAGCCACGTCACTTTCCGTACGGCATCGACCTGCCGGCGCACTTCGCGCCAGAAATCGAGGGGTACGTAGTCGGCTGCGTCGCAGCGGAATCCGTCGATGTCGAACTCTCGTACCCAATACTGCATGGCGTCGATCATGGCCGCCCGCATTTCGGGGTTGCTGTGGTCGAGCTGTATGGCGTCGTTCCAGCCGGGAGGCGAGTAGGGACGTTCGCCCTGGTCGTTGGTCGCGTAGTAGTCGATGTGGTCTTTCACCCAGACGTGGTCCCAGGCCGTGTGGTTGGCTACCCAGTCCATCCAAAGCTCCATGCCCTGCGCATGTACGGCGGCGATCAGCGACTTGAAATCATCCTCCGTGCCGAAATCGGGGTTGATGGCCTTGTAGTCGCGCACGCCGTAGGGGCTGCCCAGCGTACCCTGCCGGTTCTCCTCTCCGATGGGATGGATCGGCATGAGCCACAGGATATCCACACCGAGTTCTTTCAGGCGTGGCAGGTCCTTTTCGATCCCCTTGAAAGTGCCTCTGCCTCCGTTCGAGTAGCTGTACACGTTGGCTTCGTAGATCACCCGGTTTCCGGCGGTGATCGACTGCACCTGGCTGTTGGGCAGGTCGGACCATGTGTTGTCGTCGTCGTTTTTGCAGCCCCCCAGCGCCAGTGCGGCGGCAGCGGCTGCCATGAACCATTTTATCGCATTCATCGTTCCTGTTTTTGATCTGTTTGAAAGGCCCCGCACCGCTTTTCCCGCAGGCGCGGGGCCCGGTCGGTTCCCTGTTATTTGCGGAATATCGCGTACTGTCCCGTCAGGTCGTTGAAGACCACACGCAGCCGGGCGGCTTCCGGTCCGAAATAGACGTTTACGTCCGTCTCCTGCCGGAAAATCATGGTGCCGTAAGGTGTGGACCAGTCTTTGCCGAGTATGTTCTGCCACAGGTTGTCGTAACTGCCGTCCGCGATGAATTTCCCGCAGTGGTACCCCAGATCGGAGGGGTCGATCGAGGTCTCCAGCGTCCAGATATGGTTGTTCTCGTCGGAGAAACGGGTCATCGGTATCCGGGAGGGGTCCCACCCGGAGAATGTCCCGAAGAAGCACATCGTGTTCCATACGGTGGCGCTTCCCGCATCGTAATCGGCGATGCTGTACGTCATGTTATGGGTGTCGAGCGTGATGGTCTTGAATCCGGCCGTTTGGTTCCAGAAAGCGTGGCCGGTGGCCGAAATCTCCACGTCCGGCGCTCCGTCGGCCACCATGCAGAAGGCCATGTCGGTGCCGAGCGACATTTCGGGCATGAACTTGTAGGCCCCCTCGGGCATGTATCCCGTGTAGGTGTACACGTAGTTCGACGTCTCGCTGTCGGCCTTGAACATCGGATACATGGCCGTGAAGTCCGACAGGCCCCAGTTGTTGATGTTCTGTCCGTAGATATAGACCGCCTGCAACGGATCGAAGTCGGCGAAGGGGACGATATAGAGCGTGAGCCGGTTGGACGATACGGTCTCCCCGGCGGATTCGCCTTCGCCGTAGGCGATCAGCAGCCGCAGCTCCACTTCGTAGGCATGGCCCGCCGTCGCTCCGAAATCGTTCATCAGGATGGAGTTGAGTGCGTTGGCGTGAACGTCGGCCGAGAGCGACGAGGTGGTGGCCAGCGTCTTCGGATCGGCGAAGTTGTTGTTGCTCCGGTCGATCTGCAACGTGTAGCTTACCGGCGAGACGGGAGAGGGCTCGGACGAGTCGTCCAGGTAGAACTGCGTGGCATTCCACGTGACGGTGAATACCTTCGGGTCCTTCACGCCCTGGTAGACGAGCGTGTAGGTGTCGGGCTGGAGCTCATCCAGCGTGCTCTCCTCGATGTCTGTGATGACGGGCGGCGCCGTGTAGGGCACGACCGTGAGCAGTACCGGTTCGGAGCAGACAGACATGCCGCCTCCGGTCGATTTGATCCGGAAACTCAGTACGAGCGGTTCTTCGCTCTCCTCCTCCGCATAGTGGCCGCAGATATCCCGGAGCGTCTGGGCGTAGATGTCCAGATAGAGGCCGGAGGTCTTGGCGACCGACACCGGAGCGGAGAAATCGTTGTCGGAGAGGTCGGCCTGCACTTCGTACTCGATGCCGTCCACCCAGACCGGTTCCCCGCTTGCGGAGAAGAATTTGGTCTTGGTCCAGTTCATCCGGAAAAAGTAGGGGTTTTCGCTCTCTTCCGGCAGCTCGAAACTGCTCTCCTCCAGCGAGGCGATCACCGACGGCTGCGGCGCGAAGGTCTCCGGATCGTCCTCCTTGCATGCCGGCAGCAGGGCCGACAGGCAGAGAACACTCAAAAGGATTCGTATGTTTTTCATCGGTTCTGTTTTTTCGTTTGCGGCATTTATTGCTTCAGGATGACGTAGTGTCCCGTCAGGTCGTTGAATACGATCCGGTAGGCGCCGCCCTCTTCGAGGATGACGTTCGGGTCGGCCTCGTCCCCCGTCAGGTAGACGGTCTTCCCGTAGGGCACGTCGTAGGGATTGACCGCGGCCCAGCGACTGTTCCAGCTTCTCGCTCCGCGGAACTTGACATTGTGTATCTCGCCTTCGCCGAGCTCCGGAAGCGTGTAGTCCAACTGCCAGATGTGCGGATTTTCCGGAGAGACCTGCGTCATCAGCGGTTCGTTCTCCCAGTTGCAGAAACTTCCGATGAAGCCCAGGATGTTCCAGTCGAGGGCACCCGATTCGTCGTAGTCCTCGATCGACCAGGCCATGCTTCTCAGGTTGATGGTCACGGTCTTGTATCCGCCCGCGTCCACGTGGAGCGGGGTGCCGCTTTCGGCCAGTTCCAGCGTGTTGCCGCCCCCGTCGAACCAGGCTTCGGTTCCGCCCACCGATTCGCCCGGCACGAATTTGAAGTCGCAGTTGTCGGGGAAATATCCGGTGAAGGTGTAGGTCTGGGTGTTGTCGTCGCTGTTGTCCTTGAACATGACGAGCATGCGGCTCGTGTTCCCGTTCTCCCATCCGGTCAGGTCGCCGGTGATATAGACGGGCGACAGGGGATCGCGGTCCTCGAACGGAGTGACCGACAGGGCGATCGTATTGTCCGAGAAGAGCGTCCGGGGCGTATTCTGTCCATAGCTCACTTTCAGACGCAGTTCGGCGTCGAACGGCTCGTCTGCCGAGGCGCCCAGGCTGTCGAGCAGCAGGAGGTTGAACTCCTTGAGGTGGACGTTCGAGGCGAGCGCCGAAGTGATGGTCACGGTTTTGGCCGATTCGAAGCCGTTGCCGGCCTTGTCGACCTGCAGCGTGTACTCTACGGGGGCCACGGGGGTCGGCGTCTGCGAACCGTCGAGGTAGAAGAGCGTTTCCGTCCAGGTGGCTGTGAAGAGTACGGGATCGGAGTTGCCGGGATTCCGGAGCACGTAGGTCTGCGACGGCAGGGGGTCGAGCGTGCTGGGAACCACCCGGTTCAGGGCCGGTTCGGTGTCGAAGTCGCCGCTGCAGGCCGTCGTTGCGAGCAGCCCCAGCAGACTGAAAAATGATAGGATGCGTGATTTCATCTCTGTATGCCTTTAGTAACCGGGATTCTGTTTGATTCTGGTGTTGGCCGTCACCTCCGTAGCGGGGATCGGGTATATCTTGTACTTCTCGTCGATGTTGGTCACGCCGATATGCACTCCGTTTTTCCACGGCCATTTGTAGTTTTCGGTGAAACGGCCGTAGCGGATCAGGTCCATACGCCGGTGACCTTCCCAGTAGAGTTCGCGCGAACGCTCCTCGAGGATGAAGTCCAGCGTCAGGTCCACGGATTCGATGTCATCCGTGTGGGCCCTCCCGCGCAGTTCGTTGAGGTAGATCAGCGCCTGTTCCCTGGTACCTCCTTCACCCCCGCGCAACACGGCTTCGGCGTACATCAGATAGGCGTCGGCCAGCCGGAACATCGGGAAGTCGGTGTCGGCGTGGGCCGTGTTGGAACCCGGCGTGCCGTCGCTGTTCAGGTTGGAGTATTTGACCACCGACCAACCGTTGGTGAAGTCGTACCATACGGAGGTCTCCAGCGTGCGGTCCTGTTTCCAGAACATGCCCCGCACGTCGTTGTCGGCAAAGAGTTCGGAGAGGCTCTCCTTGGCCCGGATGTTGGACCATGCCTGCGTGAAGCCCACGTTCGTCCCGGGGTTCATGTCGGTCTTCTGGGAGGCCGCGATCAGGAAGGTCGTGCCGCCGAAGGTGGCCGCCCTGCGTCCGTCGTAGACGATCGGGAAGATGATTTCCGGAGAGTTGTGGTTATCTGCGCAGAACATGTTGCTGTACGTGGGGTCGATGGAGAATCCCGCGCCCAGCACCTTGTTCAGGTAATACAGGCAGTCGTCGTAGCGTTCCTGTCCTGTGTAGACCTCTGCGTTGAGGTACATTTTGGCCAGCAGCATCCATACGGTCGGGTCGTTCACCATGCCATAGTGGGCCTTGTCGGCCGGAGGCAGTTTGCCTTCCACCGCCTTCAGTTCGGATTCGATCCACGGGAAAAAGAAACTGCGGTCGCGCTGGACCACTTCGTTCGAACCGATCGGGAAATTTTCGTCGATGAACGGGACGTTTCCGTAGAGGTCCATCAGAAAGTAGTAGTTCATGGCCCGCAATACCCGGGCTTCGTTCCGGAAACCGGCCACCTTTTCCTTCAGCTGGTCGTCCGCGTTCCGCTCGGCGAGTTTTTCGGGAGTCGTTTCGCGCAGGTATTCGTTGGCGTAGGCGATATTGAGGAAAATGCGGGTGTAGTTGAGCGAGACGAATTTGTTGGACGAGTTCCACTGGCAGAAATAGAGGCCGCGCATGGACTCGTTGTCCTCGGCTCCGATCACTTCGTCGGTACAGAGCTCCTGCAGGTTCCAGTAGGTACGCAGGAAGGTGGCTTCGCCCTGGTCGTCGGCCGTGATGTCGGGTTCGCCGAAAGAGCCCGAGTTGCCCGACAGGGCCAGCCCGGCGTATATTTTGGCGAGGAACTCCTCGTAAGAGACGGGGTCTTTCCATGCCTGGTCGGGAAGGAGCAGGCTTTCGGTCAGCGGCTCCGTGTCCAGATCGCTCAGGCAAGAGGGCAGAGCCGTGCTGAGACCGAGCGAAAGGAGAAACAGAATATATGTTTTTTTCATGGTCATGGAGTTTTAGAAATTCAGATTGACGCCGAAAAGGTAGGTGACCGGACGGGGGTAGAGCGTCCCGTCGTATCCGCCGAATACCTCGGGGTCGATGCCTTTGTAGCCTGTGAAGACGAAGGGATTCTGCACCGTCGCGTAGATGCGGCCGCTGAGCGGGAACCATTTCGATTTGCGGAACGACCAGCCCAGCACGATGTTGTCGATGCGGAAGAACGAGGCGTCCTGGACATAGTAGTCCGACAGGGGCTGCGCGATCTGGAAATTGGTGTCGAACGCGCTCTTCACCCGGTTGTTGAGCGTTTCGCTCACGTAGACCGACGTGGGACTCAGGCCCGCTCCGTTCGCCGCCACGGCATTGTAGTTGTAGTTGCCGAGGCTGCCGTGGCCCGCGATGGCGAAATCCCATGCCTTCCAGGTCAGTTTCGTGTTCAGACCGAACGTCCAGTCGGCCGCCGCCTTTTTATAGGGACGGAGGTCTTCGGCGCTGATCTTGCCGTCGTTGTTCTGGTCTTTGTAGAGGCCTTCGATCGGTTTGCCGTGTTCGTCGTAGATCTGTTCGTAGACGTAGTACATGTTCGAAGCGTATCCGACCATGTTGACCACCACGCCGCTCTGGAGCCGGGTGTTGCGGTCGTCGCCGTCGGTCAGTTTGGTGATCTTGTTCTGATTCCAGGCCGCATTGAATCCCACTTCCCACTGGAGGTCCTTCTTGTGGATAATGTGGCCGTTCAGGCCGAACTCGATGCCTTTGTTTTCGAGGCTTCCGATGTTGGTGGCCACGAACTCCTTGAAGTTGGTGCCGGCCGTCGTCTTGGTCTGGAGATTGATGAGGTCCTCGGTCTTGCGGTGGTAGAAGTCGAACGTTCCTTCGATGCGGTTGTTGAGGAACCCGAAGTCGAGTCCGATGTTTTTGGTGATGGTCGACTCCCATTTCAGGTCGGGATTGTACGACTCGGGGCGCAGGAGGGCCACCCAGATCGGGGTGCCGTTATCGAATCCGCGCAGGTAGCCCACTTCCGTGCCGGTCGAGTGGAGGTAGGCGCGCAGATGTCCGTAGTCGATGTTGATCTCCTGCTGTCCTGTGATTCCCCAGCCGAGCCGGAGCTTCAGGTCGCTCACCACATTCGAGTTTTTCAGAAAACTCTCTTCGGAAATCCGCCATGCCAGCGCCACCGAGGGGAAAAGCGACCAGCGGTTCGCCTTGGCGAAACGGGAGGAGCCGTCCCGTCGCAGGGTAGCCGTCAGCAGGTAGCGGTTCTTGACGTTGTAGTTGAGCCGGCCGAAGAACGAGATGAGGTAGTGTTCGTTCTCGTAGCTGGTGTCTTCGATCAGACGCGGGTCGCCGTATTCGTCGAAATCCTTGAGCCGGTGGCCGATGCTGTTCCCTTCCCGCCAGTAGCGCTGCCATTCGTAGCCGGCCATGATGTCGATGTGGCTGTCGAGGAACCCGAGTTTCTTCTCGTATTTGGCATAGGCCGTGAGCGTCGAGTTGCGGATGCTTTGGTCCCAGTTGAATTCGCCGCCCCCGTAGGTGTAGTCGGAGGGGATGAATTCGTCGTAGTATTTGAACCCGTCGCTGTTCGAGGCGTCGAGGCTGAGGTTGAGGTTCAGCCGCAGGTCGGGCCAGAAGTGGAGCTTGTAGTCGAACTGGGCGTTGCCCTTGAAGTTGAAGGCGTGGGCCTTGTCCTGGAACATTTCGAGCATCGACAGCGGGTTTTTGGTCGCCACCTGGATGACCTTGTGGTCGTCGCCGACCCAGGTGAAGTAACCGCCGTAGGGACTGTCCTTGTCGTAGACGGGCTGCGAGGGGTCCATCGCCACGGCGGCTCCGATGGCATCCCAGTTGGCGAAGCGGTTCTTGACGTACATGAAGCGCCCGTTGAGCGTGATGCTCAGATGGTCGTCGAACAGTTTCGGCGTGAGGGAGAAGCTGCCCGTGTAGCGTTCCGTGCGCGAGGTCTTGAGGATACCGTCGAGATCGGTCAGGCCGAAGGAGACGCGGTAGGGCATCCAGTCTCCGGCCGAACCGTACACGCTGAGGTTATGCTCGGTGTTGACCGTCGTCTGGAAGATGACGTCCTGCCAGTCGGTGTTCACGAGGCCCTGCCTTTCCTTCATCTTTTCGTAGATCGGCAGATCGGAATAGGCCTCCTTGAGAAAGACGCGGAATTCGTCGCCGGTCATCACGTCCACCTTCTTTTTTAGCGTCCCGACGGATACGTTGCCGTCGTAGGTGATCCGGAGTTTGCCCGGCGTTCCCTTCTTCGTGGTGATGAGGATCACGCCGTTCGAGGCGCGGGAACCGTAGATGGCGGTCGCAGAGGCGTCCTTGAGCACGGTGAACGACTCCACGTCCGACGGGTTGAGCGTGCTGAGGATGTTGCCCACGCCGTTGATCTCCTGGTTGTCGATGTAGACCCCGTCCAGGATGATGAGCGGTTCGTTGTTGGCCGAGAGCGAAGAGCCGCCCCGGATACGGATGCGGGAGTGGCTCTGGGGAGCTCCGCCTTCGTTGATGATCGACACGCCGGCCACCTTGCCCACCAGCAGGTCCTGTGCGTTGGGAGTGAAGCCGCGGACGGCATCGTCGATCTTCACGTTGGCCAGCGATCCCGTGACGTCCTGCCGGCGCATCTGGCCGTAGCCGACCACCACGACCTGTTCCAGCGTCTTGTTCTCCTCGAGGGTGACGACCAGTTCCGCCTGTCCCTTGAAGGCGATCTCGCGGGTCACCTGCATGTAGGAGAACACCAGCGTGTCGCCGACCGTGACGTTCGGCAGCACGAAACGCCCGTCGATGCCGGTCGAAACCCCGTTCGACGTGCCTTTCACATAGACGGCCGCGCCGACGAGCGGCTCCCTGTTCTCGTTCTGCACCATTCCTTTGGCCGTGCCCGGCTGTGCCGCCGCGGCGCTCTGGAGAAGGAACAGCTGGAGAACCGCCGCAAAAAGAGACGCGATCTTCATAAAGTTCAACTTTCTTCTCATTGGGTTCGGATTTTTATTTGTCATTCAGGTTGTTCGTCCGGTTTATCGCGCCGCCCGTCCGGGAGCGTCGCTGAACGAGGAGGGGCGTGCCGCGTCCGAGGTCCCCCTCGAACGGTTCGGCCGGTCGCTCATGGAGAAATCGAGCCGTCCGCCCCGTTGCAGCATGGCGTGGGTGAAGTAGTTCCGGTCGACGGACGTCCGTCGACCGTCAGGCGGTCGATGTAGACGTTCCGGTCGGAGTTCTCCGGAGCGTTGATCTCCAGTTTCTTCCCGTCGGCTAGCGTGACCGTCATTTTGCGGAAAAGCGGGGAGCCGAGGGCGTATTCGCCGTTGACGGGACAGACCGGATAGAAGCCCATGGCCGACAGCACGTACCAGGCCGAGGTCTGTCCGTTGTCCTCGTCGCCGCAATAGCCGTCGGGCGTGGGACGGTAGAGTCGCCTCATCGCCTGGCGGCTCCAGTATTGCGCCTTCCAGGGCTGTCCGACCCAGTCGTAGAGATAGATCATGTGTTGGATGGGTTGGTTGCCGTGGGCGTATTGTCCGAAGCCGGCCACCTGCATTTCGCGTATTTCGTGGGTCACGATGCCGTAGAAGGATTCGTCGAAGACGGGCGGCATTCTGAAAACGGAGTCGAGCATGCGGACCATCCGCTGCCGGCCGCCCATCAGTGCCATCAGTCCGGCGGGATCGTGGAACACGCTCCAGGAGTAGTGCCAGCTGTTGCCTTCGGTGAATTCTCCGCCCCAGGCGAACGGATCGAAATCGTTTCGGAACCCGCCTTTCGAATCCCGTCCGGCCATCAGTCCGCAGGTCGGGTGGAAGAGGTTTTTGTAGTTGAGCGAACGGTCCGCGAAAACTTTCCATGTCTTTTCGTCCTTGTTCATGTATTCGGCCAGACGCAGCACGCAGTAGTCGTCGTAGGCGTATTCCAGCGTGCGTGCGGCGCTCTCTTTCACTCCCGCGTCGGTCGGGACGTAACCCAGACGGTCGTAAAGGCCGATGCCTGCCCGGCCGACCGACGTGATGGTCGGATGGGCGTGGTAGGCATTCTTATAGACGGCCTCCCAAAGTACGTCCAGATTGTCTTTGACGCCGTTCAGGATGACGGCCGAGGCCACGACCGAAGCCGAATTGGAGCCCACCATGCAGTCCACGTGGCCCGGGGATACCCATTCGGGCAGCCAGCCGCTTTCGCGGTAGGTGTTGGCCAGTCCTTCCAGAAAATTCCGGCTGAATTCCGGGTAGAAAAGATTGAAAAAGGGGTGTACGGCCCGGAACGTGTCCCAAAATCCGTTGTCCGTGTACATGCGGCCCGGCAGCACCTTGCCGTTGAAGGGGCTGTAATGGACGAGCTTCCCGTCCGCATCGTATTCGTGCAGCTCACGCGGGTAGAGGAGCATACGGTACAGGGCCGAGTAGAACGTGCGCAGGCGGACGGCATCCCCGGCTTCGTCATCCTCCACGGCGAATCGTGACAGGTGGCTGTTCCATACGTCGTGTCCTTCCCGGCGGATGCGGTCGAAATCTTTCTCCCCGATCTCGCGGGCCAGATTGCGTTCGGCCTGTTCGGGGCTGATGAACGAGGTGGCCATGCGGACCGTTACCGGTTCGTCCCGTTTCGTCTCGAACGTCACGACGGCGCCTCCGCGCGAGACATTCTCCGACTCGTCGCCTTCGGCGAAGCCGCCGTCGCGCCAGAGGGTTGCCGAGGCGAACGGCCGGTCGAAACGGATGACGAAATAGTTCCTGAAGTTATCGGGTTTGCGCTCGGGGCCGAATCCGTAGGAATCGGTCGTGTAACCTACTATTTTTCGTTCCCGTGGGATAATTTTCACGTAGGATTTCCCTGCGAAGGCGTCGATTACCACGTGGGAACGGCGGCCCTCCGGGAAAGCGAACCGCATCATGCAGCCCCGCGGGGTGGGACTCATTTCGGCCGTGACGTCATGGTCGGCCAGATAGACGCTGTAATAGGCCGGTTCGACCGTTTCGGTCTTGTGGGAGAACCAGCTGCGGCGGTCCTCCTCGAGGAAGACCCGTTCCCCTACGGTCGGCATCAGCGAGAGCATGCCGTAGTCTCCGGCCCACGGGCTGGGCTGGTGGGTCTGCTTGAAGGCCACGATGTGGCTGTCGGTATAGGAGTATTGCCATTTGTCTCCGTTGACATCGGTCTGGGGGGTCCAATGGTTCATTCCCCACGGGCGGGCGATGCAGGGGTAGAGGTTTCCGTTCGAAAGTCCGGGATCGTTCAGCGATCCGATGACGGGATCGACATATCGTACATAGTCCCTTTGGGCGAAAAGTTGGATGCTTGCCGCGAGGGCCAGCATCGTGAAGAACAATTTTCTCATGGTTTCGTTCGATAGTTTCAGGTGAGGGCCGGAGCCCGATACAAAACTATGCGAAATATATACTCAGGGTATTCCGAAGTAAACGTGAGGTAAAAATTAGCGGGATTCGGATTTTTTATCTATTTGTGAACGAGATTGTTGAGAGCCTCTCCTGTTTTTCGTGGAGTAAAAATCCCTTTTCGTTCCCGGGGTGTTCAGATGCTTTCGGAACCGATCCGTTTTACCCGTTCTTCGAAGTCTTCGCCCGTGTTGAGGGCCTTCGCCCGGACCTTGCTGCGGTAGTTGTAGACGGTGCGGGCGGTGTAGTTCAGGAAGGTGGCGATCTTGTTCGTATCCCGGATGCCCAGCCGGATCAGGGCGAAGATGCGCATTTCGTGGTTCAGCGACCCGTCTTCGTTCTCCGGATAGCGCTCCTCCTCGCGTAGCAGGGCGTTGAACTCCTCCACGAAAGTCGGGTAGATGTTAAGAAAGGCCCGGTCGAAGTTGACGTAGAGTTCCCGGAGTTCCTGGGCCGTACCCTCGGTGTTGGAGGTCAGCCGGAGCAGGTCGGCGCTCTGTCCCGCCCGTATTTTACGGTTGACCGTTACTTTGAAGGCTCGCAGTTTCTCGATGTACTCCGTGCAGATGTCCAGAAAGTTTCCGATGAAGAGCTCTTTGATATGGTTCGCTTCGGCCAGGTGGGCGTTGGTCTCCTGTTGGCGGCGGTTGGCGTTCTGCAGGATCGCGTTCAGGTTCTTGAGGCGGGAATTGGCGTTCTCGATATATTTGTTGGCCCGGGAGAGCCTCTTCATCTGGAGGGCGACGAAAACCACGGCACCGATCAGAATGACCGACAGGACACTGATCATGGTCAGCATCATGCGGAGTTTGCGCTGCTGGCTGACTCTGTCCAGTTCATAGGCTTTGTCGATGATCGGGAGTACTTTGGAGGTCTGGATGTTGCGCAGGCGGGCGTTGTAGAAGTTGGCGTCGTCGAGACTCTTTTTGACGTAGCGGTTGGCCCGCCGCAGGTCGCCTTCCTGGAAGAGGAGTACGGCCAGCGCCCGGAGCGAAATGTTTTCCTTGATGCTGGCTTTCACGTCCGATAGGGCGGAGATGGTCAGGTACTCCTTCTGGCGGTCGTAATCGCCTTTCTCTCCGTAGATGTGCGAGAGAACGGAGGTGAGTGAAGCCATCTCCTTCGTGTCGGGCTCCACGCCGGGCAGGAAGTCCGTCAGTATCTTCTCGGCACTGTCGAGCCGGTTGCGCGCGATGTAGCGGTGTCCCGAATAGATCGCGTAATCGAAGGTGTTGCGGTCGACGATCCTCAGCAGAGAATCCTGATAGAGCCCCCTGTTCCGGATCAGCTGGTCGAGGTTGTGCCCGTCCTGGTATTCGATCTGGTAGATGAAACATTCGATGTGGGTCTTGTAGTATTCGACCCGTTGCCGAAGGGTCAGGTCGCGGCTTGCGATCGAATTCAGAATGTCGAGGGCGTCGGCGAACATGCCTGCCTTGGCCTCGCTCCGCGCCCACTGGATTTTCCCGTCGTTCATCCACTGCGTGTTCCCGAGCGACCGGGCTTCGGCGATGGTCCGCAGGGAGTAGCTGACGGCCGAGTCGCATTTGTAGGTTTCGTACTCCCGGGCCAGGTTCAGGCAGATGAAACACCGTGTTTCCGGAGAGAGCCCCGGTTCGGAAAGCTGTCCCTTGAGCCTCTCCAGATAAGCCTCTTTCCGCGCTACGTACTCCTTTTCGTTTCCGATGGCACGGTCCAGTTCGTGCAGCAGCGGTTCGGGGCTTCCTGCGAGGGCGGTGCAGGCCGACGACAGGAAGCACAGCACGGACAAAATCCGCCGCCGCGGACCGAAACCCGGAGTGACAGCGGCAACCGTACGGTGTGGCAGTAAGATGCGGAGCATAGGACGGTTTTCTTGTATACAAATATAAAATAAATAATTCGAAACACGATGAACGAATCGGGGCGGAATCTTTTTCCTCCGGGGGAAAGTGCTTGTACCCTGTCTTTTGCCGGAACGGGACGAAAAGGAAAAACTGAGATTATCCGGTCAAAAGTGGCAGTATCCGGTCAGATGCAGGGACTGTCCCTCCGGGTGTATCGTCTTTTCCGGGCTAAATTTTATTTTTGTGGGCATGCCTTCCGTATGGCGGGAAGACGGAGTCGTTTCGGGAATGCCTGTCCGGAAGTGCGGTCGGATGAAGAAGTCCGGCGGGGGCTGTTTCGCGGCCCGCGGAATTTTTAGTGCTAACCTGCAGGTGTCCGGAAAAACCGGAGCCTGTTTATTGAACAAAGAGAGAATGAAAATTTATTCTTCGGTGGCAGCGGTCTTTTGCTGTTTGGCCGTCGCCGGGTGTTCCACCCATGAAAAAGAGATGAGCGCACTCGTGAACGGCAGTCTGCACACGGCTGCCGTGCAGTCGGAACGGATGGCGGAGAGCCTGATGGACAGGCCTGACGAACTGCCCCGGACGATCGGGAAGGACGGGAAACTGATGACCTCGAAGTCGAACTGGTGGACGAGCGGTTTCTTTCCGGGGGTGCTGTGGTATCTGTACGAGGCGGAAGGCGGCGATTCGCTGAAAATGTATGCGGAGAATTTCACCCGCAGGGTGGAGAAGGAGCAGTTCACGACCGACAACCACGATGTGGGGTTCATGCTCTATTGCAGTTTCGGGAACGGGTTGCGTCTGACCGGTAATGAGGAGTATGCGAAAGTGCTCCTGCAGGGAGCCCGGTCGCTGAGTACGCGGTTCCGGCCGCAGGTGGGATGTATCCGCTCGTGGGACTGGAACCGGCAGGTGTGGCAGTATCCGGTCATCATCGACAATATGATGAATCTGGAGTTGCTGTCGTGGGCGTCGAAATATTCGGGCGATCCGAAGTTCGCGGAGATCGCACGCTCGCATGCCGACGTGACGATGAAGCATCATTTCCGTCCGGACCACAGCAGTTACCATGTGATCTCCTATGATACGATTACGGGACAGCCCGAAAAAAAGAATACGTGTCAGGGATATGCCCACGAGTCGTCGTGGGCCCGGGGACAAGCCTGGGCCCTGTACGGATACACGATGATGTACCGCGAGACCGGCGACAGGAAATATCTGGATCATGCCGGGAATGTGGCCCGCTTCATCATGGACCATCCCCGGCTGCCGGAAGACAAGATTCCTTATTGGGATTTCGACGCTCCCGACATTCCCGATGCCCCGCGCGACGCCTCGGCCGGAGCGATCATGGCTTCCGCTTTGATCGAACTGAGCCTCTGCACGGAGGGAGATTTCTCGAAACGGTGCCTTTCGGTGGCGGAGACCCAGCTGAAGACGCTCTCCTCCCCCGAGTATTTGGCCGAGCCGGGGACGAACTGCCATTTCATCCTGAAACATTCGGTGGGGAATTATCCCGGCAAGTCCGAGGTGGACGTTCCGCTGACCTATGCCGATTATTATTATGTGGAGGCGCTGGTGCGTTATAAACGGGACGTATTGAAAGAGAACATGCGATAAAATTCCGGAACGATGCCGAAACTTTTACTGTGTGCCGCGGCCGCGTGCTGCTGGCTGTCGCTCTGCGGGCAGGAGGGCGGGAGCGCCGTCCCCCTTTTCAACCGGACCGAACCTGGCCGGTGCAAACCGGTCGCCGAACTGGAGCGTGATTTCGGACGGCTCTCCGACAAGGCGCGTCCCTACACCTATTGGTTCTGGATGAACGGCAACATTACGAAGGAAGGCATCACGAAGGACCTGGAGGCCATGCACCGGATCGGTGTGGGCGGGGTTTTCAATCTGGAAGGGGGAACGGGCATTCCCAAGGGTCCCGTCACTTATCTGAGCGGGGAGTGGTCCGAGCTGAAGGCTCACGCCGTCGCCGAAGCGGCCCGTCTCGGCATCGACTACGTGATGCACAACTGTCCGGGGTGGTCCTCGAGCGGAGGGCCGTGGATCACGCCCGAATATTCCATGCAGAAACTGACCTGGAGCGAAATCGAACTGACCGGGGGAGCGGAAGCCGATACGCTGTTGCCGCAGCCGCCGACCGTACAGGGATATTACCGGGATGTGGCGGTGCTGGCCTTCCCTTCGTTCGAAAACGGGAAGCCGGTCGCTTTTTCGGACTGGAAGCGATTGAACAACAGTGTGTTCAATCATGACGGGAGGATCGGGATACAGGAGTATGACCGGCAACAGGTCATCGACCCGGCCACCGTCGTCGACCTTTCCGGAAATCTGACTCCGGAAGGGCGTCTTTCGTGGCGTGTCCCGCAGGGGCGCTGGACCGTCATCCGGCTGGGACATACCTCCACCGGACAGAGGAACTGCGCGGCTCCCGATACGGGCGTAGGGCTCGAATGCGACAAATTCAGCAAGGAGGCGATCCGTCTGCATTTCAATAAAATGATGGACCGGTTGTATCCGCTGATCGAGCCCTATGTGGATAAAATCCAGATCGGGCTGGAGATCGACAGCTGGGAGGTCGGCATGCAGAACTGGACGGCCGGGTTCGAGGACGAATTCCTCCGGCGGGCCGGCTATGACCCGATCCGCTTCCTGCCTGCGATGACGGGCAAGATCGTGGGGGACCGTGAACGGACGGAACGTTTCCTGTGGGATGTCCGCAGGGTTCAGGCCGACCTGCTCGCCGACAACTATTACGGGGAATTCCGCCGTTTGTGCAACCGTTACGGGTTGATCTCTTACTGCGAACCTTACGACCGGGGCCCGATGGAGGAGCTGCAGATCGGTGCGAGGGTGGACGGGGTGATGGGTGAGTTCTGGAACGGACTTTCGGCGATTTTCCAGAACAACCTGATGATGCGCCGCACCACCAAACTGGCCTCTTCGATCGCCCACACCAACGGGCAGCGGATCGTGGGGGCCGAGGCATTCACCTCGGAACCTGAGTCGGGCCGCTGGCAGGAGTATCCCTTCGCCCTGAAAGCCGTGGGAGACAAGGCCTTTACGGAAGGTATCAACCGCATGGTCGTCCACCGCTACGCAATGCAGCCGCATCCGACGGCGGCGCCGGCCATGACCCTCGGGCCATGGGGTATCCATTTCGACCGTACTAATACGTGGTGGGAACCGGCCCGGGCCTGGATGGACTATCTGAACCGTTGCCAGACCGTCCTGCAGGAGGGTCTGTTCGTGGCGGATTTCGCCTATTTCATCGGGGAGGAGGTGGTGGGCTACACCGATGTCCACCGGAAGGACCTGACCCCGGTGCCTCCCGAAGGGTACGATTACGACCTGATGAACTCCGAGACCCTGCTGCGGAGGGCCCGGGTGGAGAATGGGCGTATGGTGCTGCCGGACGGGATGAGTTACCGGGCGCTCGTGTTGCAGGGCCGTTCCCGCATGACGTTGGAGGTATTGAAAAAATTGGATGAGATGGTTGCCGGGGGATTGACGCTGATCGGACCGCGGCCGGAACATTCGCTGGGGCTGGTGGCATATTCGCCGGAGAATGAGGTGTCGTTCGTCCGGCTTTGCGATCGTCTGTGGGGGACCGGGACCGGGACCGGGCCGGTCGTCGACAGGAGGATCGGTGCGGGCCGCGTTCTCTCCGGGATGAAGATGGAAGAGGCGGTGGACAGACTGGAACTGGGACCCGATTTCGAAGTGGTTTCCAATCCGGGAAACGTTCCCGTACGCTATATCCACCGGAGGATCGGTGAGGCCGATGCCTATTTCGTGTCGAATCAGCGGAGAAGTGCCGGGGAGGTCGTGTGCCGGTTCCGGGTGGGGGATAAAGTGCCCGAGTTCTGGAATCCCGTGACAGGCGAAGTCGCTTCTGCCGTGATGTACCGGGCCGACGGGGAGTATGTTTCCGTACCCGTCCAGCTGGAGGAGTACGGCTCCGTGTTCGTGGTCTTCCGGCCCGGGAGGCCGCGGAAGGTGCTGACTGCGGTCCTGCGGGATGGAAGCGTGGTGGCGGATGCCTCCGCCTCCGGTACCGGAGAAGAGGGGCGGACGCTCTGTCCGGATGTGCGGGACGATTTCTCGATCGCCCTGTGGGTGAAGCCCGAATCGGACGTGATGCTGAATACCGACAATCCGATGGGGTACATTCCTCATCCGTGGACGGAGTACTATGCGATATATCCCTCCGGAGGGGCGGCTCTGTACGGTGAAGGACATGCAACCTGCGGAGTGGCCGTCGGCCGAAACGGGGTGGCCGTGTGGGAGAACGAGAAGGGTTATCCCGAATTCCGGCTGGCGGCGGAACGGCCTCTGTCGGGCTGGACCCATCTGTGTCTGGTTTACGAGGGAGGCGTGCCCTCGGTCTATATCGACGGAGTGTTGGCCGCCCGGGGCAAAAAGTCGCGGAGGAGTGTGCATCCCGGGCTGAATGCAGCCACACTGGCGGAGGGAACTTCCTATTATAACGGGGATATGACCCGTCCCGTGTTGATCCGCCGGGCGGTGGACGCCGGGGAGATCGGACGGATGCGGGCCCGGGGATTCGCTCCGGAGGAGACCGGGCGTGCCCTCGACTGGATGTCTTCGGGGAATGCCTGGCTGGTGTGGCTTGAAGGCGATTACGTGACGGTGGCATCGGACGGTACGCGCCGTCGGGTGCCGGTGCGGAATATCGGTCGTCCTGTGGGGCTCGATGGTGCGTGGAGCGTCCGCTTCCCTGCCGGATCGGGTGCTCCCGGCCGGATTACGCTCCCGGAACTCGGATCGCTGCACCGGCATCCGCAGGAAGGTGTGCGCTATTTCTCCGGCACGGCGGAATATACGAAGGAATTTACCGTGGATGCTTCGCTTCTGGGCGATGGACGTCTGTTCTGGCTGGACCTGGGCCGGGTGGAGGTGATGGCCGAAGTGGAGGTGAACGGGGTGAACAAAGGGATTCTGTGGATGAGACCCTACCGGGTCGATGTTACCGATGCGTTGAAACCGGGCAGGAATACGCTGACGGTGCGGGTGACCAATCAATGGACCAACCGCCTGATCGGGGACGAACAACTGCCCGAGGAGAACGATTACGTGCCGGGAGGGGGCGGCTACGGTCTTGCGGCGCTGAGCCGGGGTGCGATCCGTTCGCTGCCCGAGTGGTACCGGAACGGAGAGGAGAAACCGGCGGGGGGGCGCATCGCGTTCGCCACATGGAAGCATTACCGCAAGGACTCTCCGCTGCTGGAGTCGGGGCTGATCGGTCCCGTCCGGCTCGTTCCCGCCCGCAGGATGAAGGTACCGGAATGACGGGGCTTTATTCCTGTCTCTGCGGGGTGCGGGCGGGGCTTCGGCTTTGGGCCCGTTATCTGGAAATAATCAACTCTTCCGTACGGAGTTTGGGAACGTAGTGGGTGCCGTTCCTGCGGTAATAGGCGAGGCTGTCGCCGGAACCGGCGGGAATCAGTTCGATCTTTTCGATACCCCGGCCGATAGCCAGGATCAGGAGCGGTTCGAAGGGCAGCCGGAACTCGTGCCTGATCCGGTCCCGGTCGAAAGAGCCGATGCAGAGGCCGTTGAGGCCGATCTCCGTGGCCTGGAGCAGCATGCTTTGGGCCGAGATACCCAGGTCGATATCGACATAGCGGTCCTCGGCCACGGTCGAACAGATAATGATGAAGGCGTTGGGTTCCGTACCCGGCAGAGGCAGGTGCAGGTCGGGCAGGGCTCCGCCGAGGCGGATGCCGGCCAGAATTGCGGGGGCTTCGTCCGACAGGACGGGTCTGAACCGCAAGACCTGCCGGTTTTGTGCTGACGGAATCCGGGTGTTGACTTCGATGATGCGCCGCAACTGGTCTTCGCGTACGATGAAGCGGCTGTCGTAGCCGCGGTGGCTGCGGTTTTTCAGAAGCAGCCTGCCCAATGTGGCCAACGGCTTGCGGGGATTCCGGTCCGATGCAGGGCGGGCCAGATATTCTTCCATTTTTCTGCCGAGGTAGTTGTCTGCCATCTCCGTGCTGATTGTTTTCCGCAAAGATAGGGCATTTTTCGCTCGGAGGAACCCGGTAGGGACGGATAATGTGTTCCGGATCGGGAGGACCTGCATGCTGCCGTGTCGCTTATGGTCTCTGGTGTTTCCCGGTATCGACGCTTCCGCCCCTGTGCGGAGTAGGCGGCAGGGGCGGATTTGATCGTAGGTTAGCGGCGGTAACGTCGGATGGTTATTTTTGCAGTTGACGGAGCAGCCACTCCCGTTCGAATCTGTTGGTTTCCGGGTAGGTCCAGTGGGCCGCGTCGAGTGTGAGACGGAGCTCTTTCGGCGAAGTGATTACGTTATAGGCCGCCAGGGTCGAGGTCGGGGGACAGGTGGCGTCGTTGTATCCCGTGCAGAACAGGATCGGGACCTTGAGCCTCCGGGCGAAGTTGACGACGTCGTAATATTCCGACACTTTCATCTTCATTTCGAGATTGCTCTCGTTCGGGTCGCGGAAGATATGGGGCCAGCCGCCCGTAGCGCCCCGGTGGTAACCCGTCAGGTCGCAGAGGGCGGGATAGTTGGCCCACAGGCATTTGATCCTCGGATCGAGGGCGGCGGTGACGATGGACAGCGCTCCGCCTTGGCTCCCTCCGCACACGGCGATGCGATCCTTGTCGACCTGGGGCAGCGTGCAGAGGAAATCGACGGCCCGGACACACCCTGCGTAGACGTTCCGGTAATAATACTTCTCGCGGTTGTCGATGTTGTAATAGTAATAGCCGTTCAGCGCGCCGAAACGGAGGTTGTTGTAGAGTTCGTCCGGCAGGTTGACGGGAATTCCGTGAATACCGATTTTCAGGGTGACGGCTCCGGCTTCGGTGTACTCCCTGTCCGGCAGGTAAGGTCTTACGCCGGCACCCGGAACCTGCAGTACGGCGGGAAACGGGCCTTCGCCTTTGGGAACCGACAGCATACCGTAGATATAACGGCCCGCATTCCCGTTGCGGAAACGAATGTGATAGACATCCATTTTGGACGTGCAGTGTTCGGGCAACAGGGTCATCACCGGTTCGAGCGGAATGTTACTGTTGGACGAGAGGGTCTGTTCCCAGAATTCATCGAAATCCGCGGGCAGTTGGGCGAACGGCTGGATCTTATCGGGGGCGAAAGCCACTTTGATGTAATTGGAGTAGTTGATCCCGCCGATGCGGACTTTCGCCCTGAGGGCCATGAAGCCGGGCTTGTCCATTCCGTCTACCGTCAGTTTCCGGCAACCCTCTCCGGTGTCGAGTTTGCCTTGTGTGACGGGTTTTAGCATGTCGGGTCCCCATTCGTAGGTCACTTCCACATTTTTTTGAGGGAAGTTGTCCTTGATGACCGATACGGTGAATTCCGGTTTTTCGCCGACCCGGTAATTCCAGTCGGCATGGTTCGGGGTGAGCAGGATTTTTACGTAGGTATGCTCCCGGGAGCGTTGCGCCCGTAAGGGCGACGACAGGATAACCCCCAGCAGCAACAGGGTCGTTATCCGGATCAGGTTCTTCATGGTTCGTCGTTTTGTGGGTTTCGATCGTATGGTACAAATATAGAAAGCCGGGAAAATGATGGCTGTATGGGATAAAATTGCTACTCGTAATATCCGAATTCTTCGACGAGTTCGGACAGTTTCAGAATGTTCTCTTTCGGAACTTTCGGGGCGATGGAACAGGCCGTGCTCAGGATGAAACCCCGTCCTTTGGTCATGCCCGTTTCCAGAATGTGCCGTATGTCGTTGCGGATTTTTTCGTCGGAACCGAACAGCAGCGTATTGATCGAGTCGATATTTCCTTTGATGAACATCGACTCGCCGATCCGGTTGAAGGCATCTTCGATGTCGACGTTCCCGACCGGTGCGGGATCGAGGCATTCCAGCCCGGAGGCACCGCTTTCCCTCATCAGTTCGAGCCTGTCGCCGATGGAGCCGCAGGTGTGGATATATACTTTTTTGCCGGCCGCCTTGATGGCGTCTATGATCCGTGTCTCGAACGGGAGCACGAATTCCCGGTAGGCCTCCGTCGAAATGAATCCCTGTCCGGCGAAAGGCGACGATATTTTGACGGCGTCGATGGGAGCGCGGCACATGCCTTCGGCCAGAGCCGTAATGCCTCGGGTAAATTTGTCGAGTATCCGTTTGCTTTTTTCGGGCTCGAGCAGCAGGGCGATCAATCCGTTCTCGTATCCCAGAAAATCCAGGAAGTAGTCGAACGGAGAGGTGATTTCCCCGTGAATGGATACCTCATCGCCGACTTTCCCGTGAATCAGGCTGAAAATGTCGAACATCCGGTCCTTGCAAAGGGGAAAGTGCAGGTTGTTGGAAACGGGGATATAATTTATCTCGTCGGGTATATCTTTCTCTATGTCGACGGTTTCGATGGACGGACTCGTCCCGGGGGATTTGAATTCGACCAGGGGCAGGTCTATCCACGAGTGGGTCTCCGTCCTGTCGGGATAATGCAGCCGTACTTTGCCGGGTTCTATCTCCTCGCGTTCGATGAGGTCTTTTTTCCATGCATCGGAATGGCCGTGCAGGCTGACCAGAATACCGTCGAAACGGAATTGCCGGCAAAGTGAAACCAGTCCGTCGGCGAACGTATCTTCGTTATACCAGAATTCTACGGGGTCCGGTTTCAGCTGCATCATCATGGAGCCGATGCTGAATTGGCACATAAGAGGTACCCTGTCGGGTTTTTGCAGGTTCATGGCCGTCTGTATCCGTTGCCTGGAAGTGAGTTTCATAGTGCGGTGACAAATTTG
>CDZF01039952.1_pt1 | contig 141863 bp, 107 predicted proteins | sample 557591 | NCBI WGS metagenome assembly CDZF01 (sample SAMEA3182093, study PRJEB8094) | gut metagenome | biome: human; feature: gut; material: Stool; isolation source: human stools | place: Canada | collected 2012-02-04
CTCTATAACAGACTGGCCTGGATGATCGCCCGCAAAGGGCTCTGAATACGGTCGGCCCCTACCCTCTCAGCAGGCCGCAGGTGACATTACGGCGCATCCGGATCAGGTAGCGCCCCTTGATCGCCTCCCCCCGCAGCGCATAACCGGCGGCCAGCGCCAGCGTACCGCCCCACTTGACCGCCTCGGCCAGAAGCCGTGCCAGATAGGCCGCCCGCGAAATGCCCTGCGTGCGGATACGTTCGCTCACGCCCGACTGGCGCGTCAGCCGGTCGAAATAGGCGGGATCGAATTTCGATTCGGGAATGATGTGGTAGATCACGGCACCCGGCACGTACCAGACCTGCTCGCCGCCGGCCCGCAGCCGCCCGAAGAGCTCTTTCTCCTCGCCCGCCAGCGGATTGGCGCCCGTACGCCCCAGCGCCGGATCGAACGCACCGTAACGCACGAGCGCGCTGCGCCGCACGGCCATGTTGCCGCCGCCCGGGAATTTCCACGCGGGGAAGGGCCTCGCCTCCGGCCCCAGGTCGAGGGTTCCGGCGATCGGACGCTCCGTATAGGGCGAAAGCCACGCCGGCGGCGCATACTCGTACAGGGGCACGATCCGCCCCCCGGCCGCGGCGGCACCGGGATAATCCCGAAAAAAACGGAAATAACTCTCGGCGAACTCCGGATTGACCTCCTCGTCGTCGTCGATGATAGCGATGTAGGCCCCCGCCGATTCGGCCACTCCCCGGTTGCGGGCGGGCGAAAGACCTTGTTGCGGCTCGCGGGTCAGACGGGCGTTCACCTTCGGATGCGCCTCGGCCCACCGTGCGAAACGGGCCGCCGTATCGTCCGCGCAGTTGTTATCCACCACGACCACCTCCCAGAGGGAGGGGTCGAGCGTCTGCCGGGCCAGAGAGCCGAGCGTCCGCAGAAGCGGCTGCGCCCGGTTGTAGGTGGCGATCACAATAGAGAGTTCGATCATAGTCGGATGTCCGTAAATGGCAGGACAAGATACGAAAAAAAACGCTTCGGCGGACTCCCCCGCCTGCGCTCATGGCCGGAAATCACTCCTTCGTGAGGAGTTCGCAGACCTCTTCCCCACTCCCGTAATCCATGCGCACGGCACGCTGTGCCCCGAACGCGGCCAGCATCCGCCTGCGCTCCCCGTCGTCCGCCCCGTCCAGCGAGGCGAAGAGGGCGGTCGAGAGCACCTCGCACGCCAGCGGCGAAGGAGCGGCCACGGAGACGATCGCCGGCCGGGTCACGCCCCGGCCCTCGCCCACGGCGAGGATATGCCCGTCGTTGCGCCCGTTGTTGCCGGAGGAGGAGAGCGCCGCATCGCGCAGGTCGAAGAAGACGAGCGGCCGCCGGTCGAGGGGATTCTCCACCCCCACCCGCCAGCACTCCCCGGCCGGATGGCGGCCCAGACAGCAGACGGAGCTGTTTCCGAAACTGATCATCCCGTTCTCCACGCCCGCCCGGCGCACGATCCGCTCGGCCCGCTCCAGCGCGTACCCTTTGGCATAGCCTCCGAAATCGAACACGAGCCCCTCCCGCAGGCGGACCAGTTCACGGCGGTCCGAATCGACCCGGTAGGTCTCCCCGCCCCGCGAGTGGTCCGGAGTACGGACGGCGATGTCGAACCAGCCGCCGGTCAGCTGCCGACAGCGCTCGGCCTCGTCGAAGACGGAGAGCCACTCCCCGTCGAGCGGGATCGGCCCGCTGCCGGAAGTACGGTTGATCCGCCACAGGTCGCTGCGGCGGTCGAAACGGTTGAAACGGGATTCCAGGCACACCGTCTCGGCCCGCACGGCCTCGGCGGCGGCGAGCGCCTCAGACTCCGGAAGTCCGGTCAGCAAAAGGTCCATCCGGGTGTGCATCGCCTCGAACCACCCGTACCAGAGGGCGGTCCCTCCGGCCGACACCCGAAAGGAGTAATCCATACCAGCGAACGATCCGGTTTACTGCGCCCTGCCGCGGCAAACGAGCGGACGCACCAGCGCCCAGAGCCCCCAGAGGATCAGCCGGACGAGCACCGTCAGCCCGTAGAGCACCAGCGACACGAAGAGCACCGCATACCACACCTCGTACAGCTCCGTCCAGGAGGTATTGTCGTAAGTGGCTATCGCGTAAATATTCAGAAGATACGTCACCACGAGACAGACGACAGAGATGATGATCTCGCGCTTGACGATCCGGCCTTTCAATACAACGTCTTTCATGGCTACCTGTAATTGTAATCTATCTTAAACTCTTCGGGGAAGGCGATGATCCGCTTTTCGTCGATGGCCTGCTGGCCCAGCAGCGACATGATCGTGGCATAGTAGCCCTCTTCGGCCACCATGGGCGGCTGCTTTCCGGTGAGGGAGGCCTCCACGAAGGCGTCGTTCAGGTAACCCGAACCGTCGTTGCGGGGCGGACGCTTGCGGCCCAGAATGAACTCGCCGTGGTTCTGCCGCGCGATCTCGGGGTCCCAGCTCGGCCCGGCGAACGAAAGATCGCCGTAGATATCCTTCTCCAGGTCGTTGATCATGCGCAGGAAGCCCGGCATGGGGGGCGTCTGTTCGAAATAGTATTTTCCCTTTTCGGGCTCCACCGTACCCAGATGGCCCATGATCTGCTCTTCGAGCCCGTAGAACTTGTTCGAGATGATCGACTCGAAGCTCACCCGGCGCCCGTCCTTGTAGGTGTAGATCACGTTCACGTTGTCCTCCACCTCGCGGCCGTCCTTCCAGAAGGTGATGGCCCCGGAGCCCATGATCGTTTCGGGAATATCCTTGTAAATCCACGTGCCCAGCTGCACCTGGTGGCATGCCAGCTCGGTCATCAGCCCGCAGGAGTGTTCGCGGTAGAGCCGCCAGTTGATGAGCCGCTCCAGTTCGGGCGAAGGCACTTCGCGGCGCCAGTCCGCATTGCGGTACCAGAAGGTCTTGATCCCCTCGATGGGACCGAACATCCCCTCCTCGATCATCCGGATCGCCTCCAGATAGTAGGGATCGTAGAGGCGCTGCTGGCCGACGAAGAAGACCTTGCCGGTACGCAGGTGGGCGTTGTACATCTCGAGCGCATCGGCGCAGTTGTGCGAGAGCGACTTCTCGCAGAAGACGTGCTTGCCGGCCTCGAAAGCGTCGACGGTGATCTGCTTGTGGGTATCGAGCGGGGTGACCACGTAGATGGCGTCCACCTCGGGATCGTCCAGCACCTCGCGGTAATCCTTGCAGGTCTTGGCCCCGGGAGCCGGGTCCGATGACGGCCACGCGCAGTTTTTCACCGTCCGTAGCCTTCTGGTTCTCTTCGGAAAGGGCCGTCATCCACGGAAAAGAGGTGGCGACGGCCGTCGCTCCGGCCAGCAGACCGCACTCTTTCAGGAATTCCCGGCGAGAAAGAACGTTCTTTTTCATATTCATACGATTATTTCAGGTTATCAGTTTCTCGGGAAAATTTTCACAAAGGTAAAACTTTTTTGACAAAAAAAACAGCCCGATTGCGGCAGGAAACCCCGGATTCGCGTCTATTTTTCACCGGGGATGCCCTGACCGACCCCTCCGGCCGGCAGCGGAGCCCCCCGTCAGCAAACCCGGACCGGCCGGAAAGAAAACGGAAATTCCGCGAAAATCGTACGCGCAAAGGACACCTGACCGCACTTTCCCGCGAAAACACTCCCGTTTCCGGATACGGCCAATCAGAAGAGGAACCGGAAACCGCCTCCGACGGAACGGAATCCGTCGGAGGCGGTTTCATCGGGATCAAGACGTACGGGGCACCCTCCCTACGGACGGTCCCCACGTTTCAGAAAATCAGCCGCACGCCCAACTGACAGCCCCACGTGCTGCTCGTGGAGAGCTGGCCGTTCCAACCGGCCTTCTTGCGGAAACTCTCACGGTCGGAGGCATTGAGCGTGAAGGTCGGGGTCTTCGAAGCGTCCACGCCCCGGTAGGTAAGGGGCATGATGTTGTCGTAGTCGCGCAGTCCGTTGGCGTAATAGATGCCCCAGTCCGAACAGAGAAGGTTGCCCACGTTCAGAATGTCGGCGGTCAGCTGCAGCGTGTAGCGCTTGCCGGTTCCGAAACGGGCGCGATGTCCTGCACGATCTTCACGTCGAAGCGGTTGAGCCACGGAGCCAGCGCCCCGCCCCGCTCGGCATACTGCCCTTTGCGTTTTTTCAGATACCCGTTGCCCTCCACATAGGCGAAGAAGTCGGCCGCCTGGTCCTGCGCCGAATAGGTCACCCGACCGTCCTTCACCACGTCCACGAAACGGATTTCGCTCGCGTCGCGCGGCACGTAGATCAGGTCGCAGGCCTGCCCGTCGCCGTTCAGGTCGTTCGAATAGATATAGGAGAGACGGGCCGTGTGCGAACCGGTGTAGTAGAGCGAAACGGTCGTGGAAAGGTGTTTCTTGGCATACTGGATCGCATACGACACGTAACCGTTGACACGGTGGGGCACCGAGAACATGGAGTAGGAGAGCCCCGGATAGTTCAGGTTGTTGACCGCGACGTTCGACCGCCAGGCCGAATTGCCGTTCGAACCGGCATTGACGCCCACGTCCCTCGAATTGTTATAGGTATAGGAGACCATGCCCGAAAAGCCGTTCGAGAAGCTCTTGGTGAGCTGTACGGTGGCGAGGAACTGACGTCCCAGCCGCGTGTTCTCCATCACCGTCATCGAATTGACGGAGGGCTGCACCGTGCGCCGTGCCTGAGAAGGAGCATCCCCGCCGTCGATCCAGTTGCCGTTCCCCTGCCACCACACGGGGCGGTTGTCGGGCCCCGTGAAATGGCCGTAGGTCTGCGAAGAGAGGTTGGCGTTGCGCATCATCACGGCATTGATGTCTTTCGAGTAGATCGCCTCCACGGTGAGCACCGTGTTCCACGGCAGCTGGATGTCGGTAGCCACCGTCGTACGCCACACCTGCGGCAGTCTGAAATCGTCGGCCACCTTGCTCAGGCTCCCGCCCCTCCCGATCACGCCGCGCCGGTCGTTGGGCAGCAGGCTCGAGTATTTCGAAAGCTGCTTGCGGTAATCGGGCTCGAAACGCATGTCGTCGGGTACCGCCGCGCTGTTCCACGCCGTCTCGGCCGCCTGGATGTATCCGGCACCCTGCGGCTGGTTCGTGTACCACACGAAAGGCACGAACCCGGTGAAGACCCCCGTTCCGCCGCGCACCTGCCAGCTGCGGTCGCCCTTCACGTCCCAGTTGAAACCGATGCGGGGCGACACCATCAGACGGCTCTTCGGCCACGTACCCAAGTCGTACTTCTCGCCCCGGTCGAAGGCGAGGTCCCTCACGTAGCCCACCCCTTCGATCTGCGTGTCCTTACCCAGCTCGTTGAAACAGAAGGGCATCTCGAACCGGAGACCCGCCGTCAGCCTGAACCTGGGATTGATCTGCCACTCGTCCTGCACGTAGGCGCTGGCCATGCCGAAGGTCAGCTCCGTGCCCCGGATGGCGTCCTCGCCGGCGAAAGGATAGGTCAGCGCGAAGGCGGCCGGTCTGGCGTCGTTCAGGAAATCGTCCACCGAATTGTAGCGGTAGTAGCTCAGACCCTCGCGGATATAGGAGTTCAGGAAATACTGGCGTTCGAACGAAGCGCCTGCCGTGAGGGTGTGGTCGCCCAGCGCCACGGTCACGTTGTCGGTCACCGTGAAGGACTTGTTGGTCACCCCGTTGTTATAGGAGAACAGTTCGTAGCCGAACGACATGTACTGCGTGCCGCCCTCCAGGATGTCCACGAAGGGAAACTCGGCGCTGGGGCTCGTCCGCACCGACTTGTTGTTCATCCACGTGACCAGCAGTTTGTTGGAAACCCGCGACGAGAACTGGCTGTTCCACTCTCCCGTGAGCGAGTGCACCCGGTTCAGGAAACCGTAGTTGGCATTGGAGAAGTTGAAGGCATTCACGCTGTACCGGCTGGCCGACGAACCCAGCCCCGTGGGCATCGAGCCGCTGGCCGTCTGGTCGGAGACGGAATTCACCATGTTGTAGCGTACCATCAGCTGGTTCCGGTCGTCGATGTTCCAGTCCAGACGCGCCATGATCCGGTAGTCGTCCACGGCGAAGTTCGGGAAATCGGTGTACGAGCCCGGATCGTAGCCGTAGGTGGAGAGCAGGTGGTTTTTCACCCGCTCCAGATCGTAGGTCGAAGTGCGCGAAACGTAGCTTCCGGCATCGCCCTGTCCGGGACCGGCCGTATTCTTCTGAGAAGGACGCCACCGGATGCCCTGCGTGGCCTCGCTGCCCACTTCGCCGTTCACGAAGAAGAAGAGTTTGTTGCGCACGATGGGCCCTCCGGCACGCATGCCCACGGTCTTGTACATGGTGGTCTTGGCGCCCGGCACCACCTCGCCGCGCACGTTCTCGCCCGTGAAGGACCTGGGGCGGAAATAGGTGTAGACCGATCCCTGGTAATCGTTGTCGCCGCTCCGGGTCACGGCATTCACGCCGGCCCCCGTGAAACCGGACTGGCGCACGTCGAACGGGGAGACATTGACCGTCACCTCCTGGATGGCATCCAGCGAGATGGGCTGCGAGTCGCCGCCCGGCATGTTGTTGGCCGTGCTCAGACCGAAACTGTTGTTGAAGGCGGCGCCGTCCACCGTGATATTGTTGTAGCGGCCGTCACGTCCGGCGAAGGAGTTGTCGTGGCCGGCCTGCGGCGAAAGCCGGGTGAAATCGTTGATGCTCCGCGTGATGGAGGGCAGGGTCGCCAACTGGCGGCTGTTGACGTTGGTGGCCGTTCCACTCCGGTCGGCGTTCATGATCGGATTTTTGCCCCACGAGACCTGTACGGCATCAATATTGGTCGTCTCTTCCGGAAGGGAGGGGCGCAGCACGTAATTGTCCCCCAGCGGGACCCGGATATCCTTCTCCGCGAAGGTCTTGTAGCCGAGCAGGCGGAACGTGACGGTGTAGGGACCGCCGGGACGGACATTCATGATGCGGAAATTTCCCTTGGCGTCGGTCACCGTACCGTACTCCGTACCCGAAGGGGTGTGCACGGCGATCACGGCCGCACCGACCAGGGGGGCACCCGCAGCGTCCGTTACTCTTCCGCTGAAACTGGACGTCGTCACCTGTGCCGAAGCCAGCGAAAACAACAGCACGGAAAACAACAAAGAGACGATTTTTTTCATAAATCAGAGTTTAGGGTTAGTTTTTCGTTTTCAGGGTCATCGGTCAGGCAAGACGAACGGCATGAAAGAGAGGGCATTGAAGAAGACCGCCCCGACTTCCGAAGCCGGCCGGAGAGCCGAAACCGCCATAAATATACTCAAATATACAGGATTATAAAACATTGCGCAAGATTTCGGCGGGATAAAATGCCGGGAGAGGCGATTTTCCGGAAATTTCCCTATATTTACCTCCCGCTTTGGAACAGAACCTAAAACCAACGAAAATGAACATAAAACACCGTCTGATAATCATGAATTTCCTCCAGTATTTCATCTGGGGTTCATGGCTTATCTCGCTGGGAGCCTACTTGGGGGGAACGCTCCGCTTCACCGGGCTCCAGATCGGGAGCTTTTTCGCCACGATGGGAATCGCCTCCCTCTTCATGCCGGCCGTGATGGGCATCATCGCCGACCGGTGGATTCCGGCCCAGAAGCTGCTGGGCATCTGCCACATCGTCGGAGCGGCCTTTCTGGTGGCGGCCGCTCCGCAGCACGAGTACGGTCCGCTCTACGGGCTGATCCTGTGCAGCGTCATGTTCTACATGCCCACCATCGCCCTCTCCAACTCCGTGGCCTACAACGCCCTGGAGATGAAGGGATACGACACGGTGAAGACCTTTCCCCCGATCCGCGTGTGGGGCACCGTGGGCTTCATCTGCGCCATGATCGCGGTCGATCTGCTGGGATTCGACTCCTCGGCCGGCCAGCTTTACGTGGCGGCGGCGGCAGCCCTCGTGCTGGGCGTCTACTCCTTCACGCTGCCGCCGTGCGCCGTCGACCGCACCCCGCGCAGGCAGTCGTGGGTGGACTCCCTCGGCCTGCGGGCCTTCGCCCTGTTCAAAGAGCGCAAGATGGCGATCTTCTTCATCTTCTCGATGATGCTGGGCATGTCGCTCCAGATCACCAACGCCTACGCCAACGACTATCTGACCAACTTCTTCGGGAACGATCCGCTCTACAAAGGCACGTTCGGCGTGGAGCACGCCAACATCCTCATCTCCCTGTCGCAGGCTTCGGAGACGCTCTGCATCCTGCTGATCCCCTTCTTCCTGCGCCGGTTCGGCATCAAGAACGTCATGCTCATCAGCATGCTGGCCTGGGTGCTCCGGTTCGGACTGCTCGGGGCCGGCAATCCGGGCGGCGGTGTCTGGATGCTGATCCTCTCGATGATCGTCTACGGGGTGGCCTTCGACTTTTTCAACATTTCGGGCTCCCTCTACGTGGAGAAGGAGACCGATCCCTCGATCCGTTCGAGCGCGCAGGGCGTCTTCATGATCATGACCAACGGTTTCGGCGCCTTCGTGGGCTCCTATGCGGCCGGCGCGGTGGTGGACAGCTTCGGCTGGCCCGACTCGTGGTTCGTCTTCGCGGGCTACTCGCTGCTGGTGGCCGTCGTCTTCCTGCTGGTCTTCCGCTACAAGCACACGCCCGAAACCGCCGCGGCGAAATAACCTTCCGCGGGAGGGCCGACCCCCTGCGGAATGAACGTACTCACCCCGTCCCAATGCGTTGGGACGGGGTGAAACAGATGGAGGTTCCCCTTCCGGCCGGACAGTGCGGCCGACCGGCGGACGGCCCGCACCGGAGCCGGGGGAATGTCAGCGCATCGTATTGTAACGGATGCTGGCCTTGACCAGCGCCATGGCCCGCACACGGCTCAGGGGAATGTCCTGCGGACTGTGGTGGGCATTGTAGCTCACCAGCCGGATATACCCCTCCTGTTCCGATTTCTGCACATACTTGATGGCCACGTACTCCTCCCCGTCCACGTTGAAGGCGATCAGGTACATTTCCCCCCAGAAAATGCCGTACCGCATGTCGGTGATCTGCTTGTAGAGCACGATGTCGCCCGACTTGAGCAGCGGATACATCGAATCGCCCCGCACGTAGACCGCCCCGTCGCACAGCGGCAGGTCGGGAATCGAAATATAGTCGATCGGCGTCTTGGCGTGGGTGTCCAGGAAGAGCGACACGAGACCCGCCGTGGCCTCCAGGTCGTAGAGCGGCACCCGCTGCATCTCCATGCTGCGGTCGGTCTTCAGTTCGAAACGGTTCGAGACGACGTAGGGAGCTTCCTCCCCGGCGAGCATCCCTCCCCGTCCAGTCAACAGCCACTGGCAGTCGACGTCGAAATTTTCCGCGATGGCCCGAAGGACGTCGAACCGGGGCTGCGTCCCGGCAATGTAGTTGCGGATGTTGGCCTCGCTCGTCCCGATCATGCGGGCGAACTCCGAATTATTGCCGTGGCAGAACCGTTCCACCAGTTTTTCGATGCGTTTCGCTATGCTCTCCATAGACTCCGGGTTTTATACATTTTCGAAAATAATTTCGAAAACATTTGGATTTTACGAAAAATTATTCGATATTTGTATCGACACACCGACAAAAATAGATATTTTTTTCGAAACAACAACCCTATCCTTCGAAAACAACGAAATTATTTACGACAACCATATACACAGGGATTCATTCACCCAACGATATAATCCGATTTTTTATGGAAAAAGAGATGACAAAGACCCTTTTCTGCGAACGGACTCCGGGGCCGTGGCACGGGGAACGCGAACTGATCGAGCTGAGGGACGAAGCAGCCGGCCTGCTCGACAAATTCTTCGAACAATACGGCTCCTGCATCGTCCGGGGCTGCGAAGCCGTCGGTGACCGCATCACTCCGGGCGTCGTGGCGCTGGCGGGCATGGACGGAGACCGGCCCGTCTTCCGTCTGCTACGCTTCGCCGGCGCCGAACACGTGGAGCGGTTTCCCGTCTATCTGGCCCTGCACAGGGAAGTGCTCGAAACCGAACCGGAAAGCGTCCGCCCCATCGCGTTCCGTTACGAAGTCCGTCTGCACGCCACGCATCCGGGCCTTCCCTGTCTGGTCGTGGACCGTGACGGCGGCCGGGAGTTCACCGATGCCGTGCAGGATGAAGAACACCGCTTCGTCACCGACGCGGAGCGGACGGCATGGAACCGCAGCGCCGCAGGAACGGCCGCCCTGCACGACCGGCTGAGGCAGGCCGTACCCGTGGGCACGATCCTGACATTCGCCTCCGAACGGCTCTCCGAAGGGTGGCTGCCCTGCGACGGGCGCCCTCTCGGCAAACAGGCATACGCAGCCCTCTACACGGCGATCGGCGACCGTTTCGGCTCGGACGCCGGAACATTCCGCCTTCCCGACCTGCGGAACGCTCCGGACCCGGCCGCCGGCCGCGGCGCAGAAGCGGCTCTGATCCACGCGATCCGGGTCGTTCCGTAGCATGAAAAAGAGACGAGGGACCGGCCCACACCGCTACCCTCTCCCGCCAGGACGGAAGGCTTTCCGGAAACCGAGCGGCGTCATGCCCGTATTCTTCTTGAAATAGCGGCCGAAAAACGAGGCGTTGGGGAAACGGAGCCGTTCGGATATCTCCTCCACCGTCAGGTCGGTGGTCCGCAGCAGCCGTTTGGCGTCCTTGACGACGAAATCGCTGATCCATGCGTAGATCGCCCGTCCCGTCACCTCTTTCAGCACACGGGAGAGATACTTGGTGGTGAGGCACAGCTTCTCGGCATAGAAGGCGGGTTCCCGACAACTGCGGTGGAAAGCGTGGAGCAGACCGAAAAAGTCGTGGACGATCGCCTCCCGGTGGGAACAGGCGGATGCAGTCCTCTGACCGGTGTAGATGTGTCCGACCTCCGCGAGGAAGGCGAACACCAGCGCCTTGACCACCTCGGCGCGAGAGGGATGCTCCCGGTCGCGGTACTGCCGCAGGATCAGGGCATGATACTCCGCGAGCAGCTTCCGCTGCGGACGGGTCAGCGACAGAAGGGGGCCGGCGGCGATCCTCTCCACCACGCAGGGCTTCAGCGTAAAGGGAAAATCGGTCAGGAAATCGAACGTGAAGGCGAGTCCCAGCATGGTGAAGCCCTCGCCGGGGGAGAGCTCCGCCCCCTGGAAAGGCATCATGGCAGCCAGCGTCCCGCCCTCCAGCCCGTAGCGGACCCCGTCGATCGACAGGACGGCCGATCCCGTCAGGCAAAGCACCAGCTCCACCCCGTCCCACGAGGCATCGAAAGGCATACACCCCGGAAGATACTCCCCCGGAGGCACGATCCGGAAATGCTCTTCCGGGATTATGTCGCCGCATCCGCGCTCCATCGTCCATCGGTGTTGACCGCAGGCAAAATTACATTTTATTTCCGAATGCACAATCCGCGCCGAACGGGACGGAACCCGCACCGAACGGGACATGCCCGGGCCGGGGGAAATCCGCACCTTTGCAACACAAAAAAGAGGAAAAAAGATGAAACGGAATTCAAAACTCTATCTGCTGCTGGTGACGGGCATGTTGTCGGCCTTCGGCCCCTTCGTCACCGACTTCTATCTTCCCGCACTGCCCCGGCTCAGCGAATACTTCGGCAGTTCGGCCTCCGTGGCCCAGCTGAGCCTGACGGTCTGCCTCTTCGGTCTGGCCTTCGGACAGCTCATCGCGGGACCGCTGAGCGACCGGTACGGACGCCGGGCCCCGCTGCTTTGGTCGCTCGCGCTCTTCATCGCCGCCACTGCCGGCTGCATCGCCGCCCCTTCGGCCGGATGGTTCATCCTCTTCCGGCTGTTGCAGGGCGTAGCCGGAGCAGGCGGCGTGGTGATCTCCAAATCCGTCGCCACAGACCTCTATCGGGGCCGGGAGCTGGCTTCGTTCTTCTCCATGCTCGTCTGCGTACAGGGAATCGCCCCGATCGCGGCACCCGTGCTGGGCGGAGTCGTGCTCGGCCTGACCGACTGGCACGGCATCTTCCGGCTCCTGCTGGCGCTCGGGGTCCTCCTGCTGGCCGCCTCCCTGCGGCTGAGGGAGTCGCTGGCCCCGCAAAACCGGCAGACAGGCGGCGGATTCAACCCTTTCGCCCGGTTCCTACCCGCACTCCGCAACCGGAAATTCATGGGTTTCGTGCTGATCCAGGCCTTCGCCATGGGCGTCATGTTCACCTACATCGCCGCCTCGCCCTTCATCTTCCAGGAACACTACGGACTCAGTCCGCTGGAATACGGTTTCTGTTTCGCCCTCAACGCGCTGGGTATCATGGCAGGCGGCGTGGCCGTATCCCGTTTCGGGAACACGGCCCGCGCCCTGGGTGCAGGTGTCCGGGGATTCGCCGTCGCAGGAGTCGTAACGGCCGGAATCCTGGCGGCCCGGCTTCCGTTTCTCTGGACGGAGGCCGCCCTGCTCGTCCTGATGGTTTGCCTCGGCATTATCCTGCCCTCCTCCACGGCGCTGGCCATGGAACTGGAACGCGACAGCGCAGGCAATGCATCCGCCATTCTGGGAGCTTTCCAGTTCCTGTTCGGAGGCGCACTCTCGCCGCTGGCCGGCACGGGGGACATTTTCACCCCCACGGCCGCGATCGTTGGCCTCTGCTGCCTCTGCACGGCCGGCTGTTTCCTGCGATTGAGACGATACGGCGCTACTTCCGCCTGAAACCGGTCCGCCGCCCGGTTTCAGGATACGGACCCATCTCCGGCACGGGCGCAAAGAGGGTGGGAGGAGGCGAAAAACGTTCCTTCCGAAGGAAAAAAACACTATCTTTGCCGTTACGACCGCCGGAACCCGTCCGGCGGCGGATGAAACCTAACGACCCTGACACCATGAAAAGACCATGCACCGTCCTGCTTCTGGCGCTCCTGACCGGCGTACTGACCGCCGCACAGGCCCAAAACGACGTGGACGTCCTCTTCGAGGACGGACAGTTCAAGGAAAACAGCGAATTCTTCCGTTCGAAGAAGGTGGACTTCTTCCGGATCGGATCGACCGTCTCGGACAGTGTCGAATTCGCCATCGTAGTCTACAAACCGGACAAGCCGTCGCCCGTGCTGCTCATGTCGCACGGATGGCACATGTCGGTGAAGCCGCCCAAGGCCGATTCGCCCAACCCCTCCCCCCGGTTCCTGACCGTGCAGGTGGACATGCGCGGACGGAAATACTCCACGGGCAGGCCCGACTGCAACGGATACGAACTCTACGACTTCTACGACGCCTATAAATACGTGACGGAACACTACAAGAAGTATATCTCCGACCCGCAGCAGGTCTACTACATGGGCGGCAGCGGAGGCGGCGGTAATGGCTACGGACTGGTGGGCAAGTTTCCCGACCTGTTCTGCAGCGCCCAGATATCCTGCGGCATGAGCGATTATGCCGAATGGTACCGGCAGGACAGCGTGCTGAAGGAGTTCCGCGACGAGATGGATGTATGGATCGGCACCACGCCGGAACAGAATCCCGAAGCCTATGCCTCGCGCAGCGGCATCACCACTGTGTCCAACCTGCTCACACCCCTCTACATCGCCCACGGGGAGACCGACCCGCGGGTTCCGGTCGACCACTCCCGCAACTACGTGGAGAAAGCGCGGGCGCTGGGCAAACAGGTGACCTATCTGAAGCTGGCCGGCGTCGGCACGCGCGACCACTGGGGACGGATCACTCCCGAACAGCTCGCGCAGCGCAGGGCGCTGGAGCGGGAGGCACTGAAACCCCATCCGGTGCCGCAGCTCCCACAGAAAGGTAAGCTGGTGGTCGGCGGTTACGTCGTGACCAAACACTTCTCCGTCTTCCTGGATTCGGTGGATTCCGTGGGCGAAGTGACCTACGATCTGAAAAAGCACAAGGCGAAGCTCACCCGGGGGAAAGGCCGGATCGTCTGGAAAGAGGCTTCGGAAGGGGTAAAATAAGACGGCGCCGGGGAGAAAAGGCACGGGCCTTCCCTCTCTCCGGAAGCGTATCCGCAAAGAGGGCTGTCCGCGATTTGCCGGACAGCCCTCTCCGTTTTCTTTCGGGCGGGAAAGAACCTACTCCCTTTTCACGACGTCGCGGGCGAGTACGGCCGTCTGGCGGCAGCGGATATCCCGCGAGGAGGCCCCGATCCGGAATTCGTACTCGCCTGCGGAGGCGATCCACCGCATCAGGTCGCCGTCATAGGAGGCCAGTTCGAGCGGGGCGAGTTCGAAGACGAGACGCTCGCTCTCGCCCGGTTGCAGCAGACGGGTTTTCCCGAAGGCCCGGAGTTCCTGCTCCGGTTTGTCGAGGCTCCCTTCGGGCGCCTTCACGTAGAGCTGCACCGTCTCGCGGCCGGGCCTGCCGCCCGTGTTGCGCACCTCCACGGAGACGACGAACGATCCTTTCCGGCCCCGGTCCACCCGCATGCCGCCATAGGTAAAGGTCGTGTAGGAGAGACCGTAGCCGAACTCGTAGGAGGGAGCCACGTCGAACTTGTCGTAATGGCGGTACCCCACGTAGATGCCCTCCTCGTAGTCGACACGGGTGGGCAGCGGAGCCGGAGTGCCGGGAAAATTACGGCTCGAAGGCACGTCCCCGTACCGCACGGGCAGGGTCATGGGCAGTTTGCCCGAAGGATTCACCCGGCCCGTGACGACGTCCGCCGTGACCTGGGCCCCCTTCTGACCGAGCAGCCAGCCCAGCACGATGGCGTCGGCCTGCTCCTTCCAGTCGGTCTCCACCACGCCGGCCACGTTCAGCACCACCACGAACGGTTTGCCCGCCGCACGGCAGGACTCCGACAGGTTGCGGATCAGCTCCCGTTCGACCGGCGTGACGCAAAGGTCGCCCTCGAGGGTACGGTCGGCGAACTCGCCCGAATTGCGGCCCAGCACGAACAGGACGGCATCGTTCTCCGACACCTTCCGGTCGACGGTGCCCCGGTCGATGGCCAGCTCGGGGAAATTGCCCGCATCGCGGTATTTCTTTTTCGGGAACCGGGCCCGGTTGTTGGCGATCTGGAGGGCGAGGTAAGACCGGTAAAGAGGCTCCAGCTCGGTGTCCACCCTCAGGCCCGCTTCGGCCAGCGCCCGGTCGAGATTCATGATACCGCAGCTGTTCACGTCGCCGCTCCCGCCGCCACCCTTGATATAGTCGTAGGCATTCACGCCGAAGAGCATCACCCTGGTCCCGGACGCCAGAGGCAGGCATCCTCCCTCGTTGCGCAGCAGCACCACGGCCTCCTCGGCGGCCCGGCGCGAAACGGCGTGGTTAGCCTCGGTGTCGGGCCTGTTGCCGTACTCATACCCTCTGAAACGGGGCGTTTTCAGAATGTACTCCAGCACATAACGGACATTGCGGTCGAGCTCCTCCTCGGTCAGTTCGCCCGATTGCACCGCCTCGACGACCCGCTGCGATTCGGGACGGTGTCCCGGCATCGAGAGGCTATTGCAGGCCCTGAGCTGCCCGATCAGATCGGCCTTCGAGTTCCAGTCGGTCATCACCAGTCCGTCGAAGCCCATCACGCCGCGCAGTTCGCCGACGAGGAGGTCGGGACGCTCGGCCACCCACCGGCCGTTGATCTTGTTGTAGGACGACATCACGGCCCACGGCTTTCCTTCGCGCACGGCGATGGAGAACCCGCGCAGGTAGATCTCCTTCATCGTACGGAGGTCGATGATCTCGTCGATGTACTTGCGATTGGTCTCCTGGTTGTTGGCCACGTAATGCTTGAGGGTAGCCCCCACGCCCTGCGACTGCACGCCCCGCACATAGGCCGCGGCCAGCCTGCCGGAGAGGAGAGGGTCCTCGGAGTAGTACTCGTAGTTGCGGCCGCAGAGCGGATTGCGATGGATGTTCAGGGCCGGGGCGAGCAAGATGTCGCAGCCGTGTTCGAGCAGTTCGTTGCCGATGGCGGCGCCGACCCGCTCCACAAGGGCCGGATTCCACGTGGCGGCCAGTGCCGTAGCCACGGGAAACGAGGTACAGAACTCCTTCGGGTCGCCAGGCGGAAGGGGTTGTTTGATACGCAGCCCGGCCGGACCATCGGCCAGCACCGTGGCCGGTATGCCGAGCCGGGGGATGGGACAGGTCGCACCGGCCGTACCGGGCACCACCTTGCGGGAATAGCCCACGATGTCGCCCCGGTCGCCCTCGTCGTTGTCGCCCACGACCAGCAGGGCCTTTTCCTCGAGGGTCATGGCGGCGATCACCTTGCCGAGGGGGTCTTCGCCCAACCGGGGCGTCTTTTCCCGGCCTTGTGCGGGACCGGCCAGCACCGCGGCGCCCGCCAGCAGGACGGCCAGAACGGAACAATTGATTTTCATAACATTCAGGGTATTTTTCAGGGTTTTACAATCAATCACGGGCGGATCAGTTCATTGGGACTGTATCCGAAAAACCGCTTATAGACTTTGCTGAAATAGTTGGGTTGGGAAAATCCGGTCATGTAGGCGACTTCGCTCACGTTGTAGACCCCCGTGCGCAACAACTCTTCGGCTTTCCGCAGACGGATCTCCTTGATATGGTCGACGGGCGTGCGGCCGGTGAGGTTCTTCAGACGGCGGTAGAGCACCGGATAGCTGACGCCCAGCTGGGCGCAGATGTTGTCCACCATGAACTCCGTGTCGGAGAGATGCTCGAGCACCACCTCGCCGATCCGGGCGAGAAACTCCCGGTCGCTTTCGCTGCCTCCCGGCGTCTCCTGCTGCTTCCCCTTGAGGATACGTTCCCGGATCATTTCGCGAGTATCGAGCAGGTTGCTCAACCGGGAGAGGAGCACCATCATGTCGAACGGCTTCTCGATGTAGGAATCGGCCCCGGCATTGAACCCCTCCACCTTGTGGTCGTCCGAAGAGAGGGCCGTGAGGATGACGACCGGGATGTGGCACAGTTCGGGATCGCCCTTGACCGCCCGGCACAGTTCGGCCCCGTTCATCTCCGGCATCATGAAGTCGGTGACGATGATATCGGGGAAGCCGCTGCGGGCCGCTTCCAGCGCCTGGCGGCCGTCCGTGGCCGTCAGAACGGTATAACAGGACTCCAGGTTGCCGCGGATATAATCCAGCAACTCCACGTTGTCCTCCGCGACCAGTACCTTGAACCGCCTGCCCGGTGCGACGGCACCGGACACCTCCCGGGACGCCGTGTCCGGACCGTATTCGGTCAGCGTCACCTGCCTGCCCCTGAAATGTTCGCGGCCCAGCGGCAGGGTGACGGTAAAGGTCGTCCCCCGGCCTGCCTTGCTGACGAACGAAATGTCTCCGCCGTGCATCGCAATGAGTTCCTTAGCCAGCAACAGCCCCACCCCGCTGCCCGATTCATGGCTGTTCACGGCATTGTCGGCCCGGAAATAGCGCCGGAAAATGTTGTGTTTCTGCTTGTCGGGAATACCGATGCCCGTATCCCACACCTCGAGCCGGTAACGGTGGCCCGCCACTCGCCCACGGATACCCACACGGCCTCCCTCGGGCGTATATTTCACGGCATTGCCGAGGATATTGAAGACGATCTTCTCGAATTTGTCCATGTCGAACCACAGCCAGGTCACCTCTTCAGGAAAATCGACCACCAGTTCGAGCCCTTTCCGGCGGATCGCCGGTTCGAAAGCCCGGGCGATCGACAGGACGGTGGGTTCGATACGGTACTTGGCCACCTGCATCCGCCGGGAACCCGCGCTTACCTTCTCGAAATTGAGCAGCTGATTGATCAGATGCTGCAACCGCTCCGAATTCCGAATGGCGATATCCAGTTCGTCCGCGGCTTTCCGGTCGAGGGCCTGATGCCCGCGGAGATTGACCAGCGGCGAGAGGATCAGCGACAAAGGGGTTTTGATATCGTGGGCGACACCGACGAAGAAATCAATCTTGTCTTTGGCCTGATGCTCGCGCAGGCGGCTGCGCAGGTCCTCGACCACCAGCCAGACGATGGCCAGCAGCACGGCGGCATAGATCAGATAGGCCCAGAACGTCTGCCACAACGGGGGCCGGATCACGACTCCCATCTGCCGTTCGGCGAAAACATCGCCCGCAGCATCGGTCGTACTCCGCACCCGGAACACATACCGGCCCGGATTGACATTGGTATAGGAGGCCGATGCAGCGGCCGAAAGAGGACTCCATTCCGCATCGAATCCCTCCAGAATCCACTGATACCGATTCTGGGCGGGATTGTCGAGGTTGACCGCCGAGAAATCGAGCGTGAAGGAGTTCTGGTCGTGCCGCAGCGTCAACTCCCGGGTCAGGTCGAGGGCGCCGGCGAGCGGGGAGCCCTCCGCTCCGGGAACGACCGTATGGTTGAACAGTTTCAGCGCCCGGAACACGATCTCGTGGCGCCGGCGCACATGCCGTATCTCGCCGGGAGCGAACATCACGGCCCCCTTCGGACCTCCGAAAATCAGACGTCCGTCGCGCAGGGCGCAATAGGCGCAGTACATGAACTCCTGAAAGGGCATCCCGTCGTCTTCGGAGTAATTGGTAAACGATTCCGTCACGGGATCGAAACAGGATATCCCCCCCAGCCCGCTCATCCATATATTCCCGTCCTGTCCCCGCAGCACGGCATAGACCACGTTCGAGGAGAGGCCCTCCCGCGTAGTGAAGGACGAAAGCTCCCCCCGCTGCACGTCGAGATACTGAAGTCCGTTTCCTTCGGTAGCCATCCACAGGTTGCGCGAAGCGTCCTCGGCCACCGAATAGACCATCATCCGTTCGGCCCGCAGGGCGCTGTCCTGCACGGCCTCCCGGATACGGCCCGTATATTTGTTGACATACTGCACGCCCCGCGACCCGGAGACGATGATCTCCCCGGAACGGCTTTGGGTGATGCACCGCACCACATTACCGACGTCGTAGTTCTCGAACGCCTTCCGCCGGAAATCGAAACGGGAAAGCACGCCGTTCTCCCCCGAAAGCCAGATGTCCCCGTCCGAATCGCGGTACATGGCGAAAATATCGTCCGAACTGAGACCGCTGTTAGCCCGGTTCCACTGCCGTTTCAGCCGCAGCTGCCTGTCGTAGACCTCCACTCCGCCCGCAAAGGTCGAAATCCACACATTCCCGTCGGGGTCCTCGGCGAAGGCGAGCACCGTGTTGAAATGCAATTTGGGATTGAACTCGCGGGTGATATGACGCCACCCCCGGCCCTCCGGGTCCCGGATACTGACGCCCCGCTTCGTACCGATCCAGACACTTCCGTCCGACGCCTCGAAGATGGCCCGCATATTATTGTCCATCAGCGTGGATTCCTCGCCGGGAAGACGTCCGATCCGGACAAAGGGCTGCCGGTTGGGATCGTAATAGTTGACCCCGCCGCCGAAAGTGGCTACCCAGAGACGGCCGTCGGCATCGGCGAACAGATCGTAAACCCCCTCGTTGGTGAGCGACCCGGGCCGGTCGGGATCGGACAGAACGATATCCCGCAAGCCGAACCCCGCATCGCAACGGACCAGCCCCAGTCCGTCGGCCGCCAGAAGATACCCGTCGTCGAACGGAATGATATCGCGCACGGGATTGTAGCTGATCTGGCTGTTCCACGAAGGGACCACCACACGATCCCCTCCGACGGCGACACAGACCCGGTTGCGTGCAGCCGCCCAGACCTCTCCGTCGGAACCGCCCCGCAACAGCCGCACTTCGGACCCGGCGAGCTCCCTCTCCAGAGCGGCGAACCGCTGCGGTACCGCACACACCTCCTCCGACCGCCGGTCGAAAAAGACCACGCCTTGCGGGGTGGCCAGAAGACAGAGATCGGAACCCACCGGCAGGCAGGAGTTGACTGCCGTGGCGGTATAGACATGGAAACTCTCCCCGGAAGGAATGTCGTAACGGTAAAGGCCTCCGGTGGCAGATACGTAGAGCGACGCGGAATCCGCGACGGATATCTCCCGTATCTCCGAATAGCGGTCGCGCGTATTGACCAGCGTAAAAACCACGTCGAAATCATCCCGCACAGGATCGTAGCGCAGCATGTGGGACCGGGTGGTGGCCCACAGGCGTCCGCCGGCGTCGAAACGGACCGACAGGAAACGGTTGTCGAGAATCTTCCCGTGCGAAATGTCGGCAATGTTATAGTTGCGGAAACCGGAACCGTCGTAACACTGGAGTCCCCAGTTGGAAGCGAACCACATCTGCCCCCGGTCGTCCTGTGCGATGCCGCGCACCACCATGTTGCTCAGGCCGTCTTCGAGCGTAATCGCCTTGAACTCCTGTGCGGCGAGGGGCAGGAGCGGGCAGAGCAGCGAAAACAGGGAAAGGAGTACTCGTCTCTTCATAGGGTGCAGGAACGCGGGCAGTCGCCCTCTACAAAAATAGTAATTATTCATGACAAACCCGTACCGGGAAAGGGGCGCCGCCCTGTCCGGCACGGGAAACGGAAAAGGGACTCCGGGCACAACCGGCCGGAAACGGCTTATTCCCAGACGATCTGATAGAAACCCGAAGCACCGCGGGAATTGACCGGCAGGGTGAAAGTGACGCATCCCGAAACCTCGTCCCAGGTAAAATCGACCGGCCGGCGGCGCAGCCTCGCCTCGATGTCGGCATGGAACGGATCGGTCCGGGCGAGGCCCGAACGCACGAGCGCGGCATCCCACCGGGGGTCGTCCAGTTGCGGAACACGGCTGTCGGAGTCGAGCGCCACCATGCGGTGGGGGCGTCTCCCGACCCAAAGGGTCACCTCCATCAGCAGGGGAAGGAAAGGCTCCTGGCCCTTTACCTTCATCGGCGGAGCGACCATCATCCGCTGCTCGAGCGGACTGGCATGGAACGTCAGCGAAGCCCGCCGGGCTTCCAGGCAAACGGCCGCATGGAATCGGGGGTCGTACAAAGGCTCCCACTGCCGTTCGGTCTGCCGGGCCGCGACCAGCGTATGTCCCTGCCAGGCCAATCGGGTACCCTCGCCCAGCACGAAGTCGGCAGGTCTCCCGCCGAGTGTCCGCACCACGGCGAAATCGCCCGAATGGGTCACCGAACCGCCCCGGCTCCGGGACGGAACCACGGCGATCCGTTCATCACCCCGCACGAGCAGGCGGCCCGAGGAGCCCTCCTTTTCGATCTTGTAAGGATTCCCGTCCCGACTGGGGATCAACACATTGAGATAATCGGCTCCGGCTGCGCGGCGGGACTGTACCATCAGGGTGGTGAACCCCCAGCGGGCATCGGGCCCCCCGTCCCAGCCCCGGTCGGTCTTCAGATCGCCGTCCAGCGCCATATAATAAGGAGGAGCCGAAGGATCGCCCCGGCGGATCAGCCGTACGGAACGACTGTCCGTCCCCACGGGGAGAATGTCGAGCCGGGCCGTGCTGTCGCCGAAGGAGAAACACTCTCCGCTGCGGGCGACCGGATCGCCCACCGGCCAGAAATAGAGTTCGTAGGGCTGCACCCGGTCGCTGCGCAGACGGTCGGAAACCACCGTCAGGGAATTGTCGCGCCACCAGACGATACTCCGCCGATGCCGCACATGGCCGTAGGTGTTCGCTTCGGCCGAAACCACTCCCATGCCGCCCACATCTCCGAAGGCGTCGAGGCTGTAATCCTGACGGCCGATGCTGCGCTGTTCCCGTTCGTAACGGAACTCACCGCCGTGCCGGCGGCAATGCTCTTCCATGCGGCCGTCCTGCCGGTCGTACCCCCAGGGATTGCCCAGCCCCACCGTATTGTGGGAGACGGTGGCCCGCCAGAATCCCCCGTAGGTGGCGGAATTCTCGTACCTGCCCCGGTAGCCGGGATCGACCAGCATCGGGACACCGTCCCAATGCAACTCCATGCTCAGCGCGTCGGCATGGGCATGGCCCGAGAGCACCAGCTGACGATCCGTCTCGCGCCGGCCGCAGTAGGTGGGCCCGTATTTGAACATCAGGAAATTGTCATCCGGCTTCCAGCCCGAACGGAACAGGGCATATCCGCTCCATACGAAATTGGCGCTGAGATTGTCCGGAGCCTCTGCCGGAGCCATACAGTCGTATTCGAGCAGATCGTAGGCGGAAAGCAGCCGCCCGCCCGTGGTCTGCGAGAGAATGTAGCGCGAAGCCCACGTAAAACGGGATTCGCCGAAAAGCGAACCGGCCCGCTCCAGCAAATCGACCCCCACAGGAGCCCGGTGGGCATCGCCGACAGCCGCCTTCCGCCCGTCGGGCGCGATGAGCTGCATCCGCCACCAGAGCATCCTTCGGAGCTGGGCCATAAGCGAAGGATTCTCTTTGAAATAATCCTTGTACCCCAGGTTCCGGGAAGCCGCCAGATAGTAGAGCATGCCGTCCATCGTGGGGTGCAGGTAGTGGACCGACCCCTCGCCGTAGGCCCCGTCGATGAAGTTCTCGGTGAACAGCAGGCCGGGAATCTTCTCCTGTGCCAGAGCCAGCCAGCGGGGCGCATCCTCCATCTCGGGATAGTACATGGCCACGGTGGCCAGCATCAGGTAGGGGTAGAATTTGATGTTGAAACAGTAGCTCTGTCCCTGATAAACCCCGGTCAGGTCGTTTTCCATGGTCCACGCCTCCAGGAAACGGGCGCTGCGTTCCACGCAGCCGCGGACCGCCTGCTTCTCTTCCGGAGCGAAAACGCCCGTGGCGGCCATCAGATCGTAGGCCCGCAGGAAACGGCAGAGCCTTTCCCCCTCGTGGATACCCAGCTGGCGCCAGGAACCGTGCACGTCGGCGATACCGGCTTCGACCAGCAGCTTCTCGCGGATCATCTCCGCCAATTCGTCCGTGGGCCGGATGGCATAGGCCGCCGCGTCGGAGAGGTAATCGGGCTGCCGGGTATCGGCACGGGCATGGTCGAACAGGTCCTGCATGCTGCGGCGCTCCCCGCGGGGCAGCCGTTTATACCAGTTGCGAAGGCTGCGGGCCGCGTCGGACTCCATCTTTTCGTAGGTGGTGCGCAATTCGGGCGCCGAAGCCTGGGCCCGGGCCCGTTCGATGTCGCGCTCCGTCAGATAGAGCCGGGGTTTGACATCGCCGTACATACGTTCTTCCGCCCGGAGGCCCGGCATGGTCAGCGACAGGAGCGAAATCAGAATAAAGGTTCTCTTCATAGGGCACTTTTTCATATCCAACGCTCATTCCGCCGGATTGTTATTCGGAGGCAGGCCCGACATAATCCAGCGTGATCCGCCGGCCGCCCTTGTCCAGCTCTACGCCCCGGTCGGTGAACCGCACCACGTCCCGCCGGCCGGCCACCGCTATCTCGAGTGTCGTCCCCCCGTCCGCAGAGGCGACCGTCAGCGCCCCGGCCCCTTCCCGGCGGGGATGGAGCACCGTCACGAAATCCTCGCCCGGTGTCCCGGGAATCTCCAGGTAGGTCTGGTACATAAAATCGAAGTAGTCTCGCATGTTGGCCGGATCGGGGCCGGGTTTGACCTCCGTCCAGGCGCCGATCCGCCCCTGCCCCGTCTTCCGGGAAAGATCGCGGTCGGGCGCCACCACATGCAGATCGACCGAAGGTCCCCACCGGGTTTTACAGCTGACCGACCGGGCCGACCACTCCAGGTCGGTGGCCGGAGTGCGGAACATCCACGAGGCCTCCTTTTCCGCGTCGATCTCGTCCCGGATCACGAAATAGTCCGGCTTCACGAACAGGACATGGCGGACGTTCTTCGCGGTTCCGGAAGGCACGGAAGCGTCCGTCACCGAATAGTCGGCCTCCGGCGTGGAATTCCAGCAGAGAATCCGGCCGTCCTTCCACTCGTAACTGTCATACTTATAGGGATCGGTCTCGCCCTCCTCATGGAAAACGACCATGTTGTGGGCACAGCTTCTCTTGTTCCACGCCTTGTTGTTGGGATCGTCGTAATCGCCGATTCCGCTGTCGAGCGCCAGCGGATAACCGAACCCATAGAGCGAAAAGGAGTTACAGTCGCCGTTCTCGTGACCCGACATTGATGCCTTGCCGCATTTCAGCAGAAACCATATCTCACCGTCAGTACCGTAGCCGTCCCGCATCAGCAGGTGGCCCTTCTCCGGATTGATATCGCTGGCAAGTCCCTCTTCGGGTCCGCGGCCCGTCAGGTCGGGATCGACCAGCAGGCCGACCACCGGGTCCTCCGGATAGGGTCTTCCGGCCCGCTCCCACTGCCACACCAGCAGCCGGGCCAGATCGGGGTCCTCCTCCATGTAGTGCTGGGCGAAAATATTCAGTTCGTCCATCTCGGCCACATCCCACGTGCTGTCGGCCAGTCCCGGTACCAGCGAAATGCCGTCCGCCACTCCCGCCGTCTTGCCGCTCACCAGGTCGAGCGGCGTGGAGAACCGGACGAACCAGCGCGCCATCTCCCGGAAGGCGGGCATCTCCCGGAAAAGGTCGATCCCGCGACGGTTTTTAAACACCTGCATGAACTGACCGCACAGACGCAGCATATAGGCATGATAGCGGGGACACTCGTGCCAGGCTCCGGCCCAGCAACCGGTTTCGATCTGCCATTTCAGCTCCCGCAGGGCGAAGTCCACCCAATCGCCGGCCTGCGGCAATTCGGGGAACGCCACGCCCACGATCCCCGCCGCAAGCACCACATCGGTCCAGATATTCTGGTGATGGAAACCCTCGTGACCCGCCGGCGGCAGGATGGGATTCTTCGGATCGGTACCGATGGCCAGCTCGACCGCCTCGACCAGTTTGTTGCGGAATTCGAGACGCTGTGCGTCGGTCAGGTAACCGAACGAAACCACAATGTCGTAAAGATGCAGGCAGCGCCAGACACCGCGCAGGGATACCCCGTCGGGTTCGGCCCGGCGAAGCGCCCCGGGCGTCCAGCGTTCGGCGTAATTCTTCCAGTAGGCGACGAACTCCTCGGTGGCCGCCCGGCGGTCCGTTTCGCTCTGCGAAAACCACGCACGCACGATCTTGTTCTTTTTCGTCTCGTTGCGGCGGCCGTCCAGATCATTCTCGGGGATCTTGTCGTATCGTGCCTTGAGCAGGGCGAAATCCTCTTTTTTAACGATCAGGCAGGGATACGACGAGGCGGGTTCGACCGTAGAGGGAAGGGTCGTCGGAGGAGGCGCGGGATTGCCGCCCCCCCTTTCCGGGTCCTTCCCGCAAGCAGTAAAGGTCAGCAGACACAGCACAAGGCCGGCCAAGTATCGGATCGTTTTCATGATTCAGTCGGTTGATCGGTTGTGGCGGACTATCTCAGCCCGCAGAATTTTTCGTATTCGAGGCCGAACATGACATAGGCACCGATCGCATAGTTCACGCCCTGCCCCACCTTGCGTTTGAAATAATACTCCTTGTCGCCGATGCAGGTTCCCAGGCACACACGGTCGGGAGCCAGGTAAGCTCCCCCTTCGCGGACCATGGCATGACGGCGCAGCCCTTCGTAGATGCGGTCCACGACCGGTTTGTAGGTCTTCTTTTTCAGCACGCCGTATTTCATGCCGAGCACCATGCCGTACCCGAACATCGCCGTACAGGAGCTCTCGAGGAAATTGCCCTCTTCGCCGGCCCGCAGGGGAAGCTGATACCACATACCCGTCTCCCCGTCCTGCAACGAAGGCAGGACGGCGACCATCCTTTTGAGTTCGCCGGCCATCTCCTTCCAGTGGCGGCTGTTCCGGGGCACGGTATTCAGTCCGTCGGCCAGGGCCATCACGATCCACCCGTTGCCGCGGCCCCAGACTTCATGGCTGCGGCGGGTCGTCCGGTCGGGCCAGCCCGGCTGGCTGCAACGGTCGTCGTAATCCTCGTCGTCGGCATCCCAACCGTGCACCCACAGACCGGTCTTCGGATCGGACAGCTTCTGCTGATGGGCGTAATACTGCTCCATGAAAGCCTCTATATACCGTTCATCCCCGGTCTGACGGTAAAGCTCGAAGAAAAACATACCGAGCATGTAGATCGTGTCATCCCAGAATTCGACCGTTTCGGCCCGGTGCGACACGCCTCCGTTCGATGCCCGGGGAGCGAGCAGGTAATCCGTATAGATCGCCTTCGTCTTCTCCTTATACACGGGGTCCTTCAGGACACCCGCCAGAAAAGCCATGCCGTGGGCCGAAGCCACGGCATTCGGATGCTTGCCGTTGGCCACCGGAAGCGTACGGTCCATGGCCGTCCTGACATAATCGAGATAGGGTTTCCGCCGGTCGGGGGCCGCTTCCCGATAAAGGTGAACCACAGAGTTGAGCAGGGTGGCCTGTCCCCAGTCCCATTTGTATTCGTCGGCAGGCAGAAATCTCTCCATGCCGTACCTCGCCACCGAATCCACCCACGAGCGGGGCTCGATCTGCGCCTGTGCGCAAAGTCCCGCACCCAGTGCGGCAAGGGTCGCAACCCCTGTTCTGAATCTGTTTCGAAAAATTTTCATATACGTTTTCAATTAATATTTCCATCGCCTTCGACGACGGCCCTCCCGCGTGCCTCTGCCGCATCTCTCCGACACGACCGTCCATCCGTCACACCCGTATCCCGGTACGGTTCCGCCTCCGTCCGAACGGTCCGGGCCATCCTCTTTTCCAAGGACGGCAGGAGACCCTCTCCTCCTGCCGTCCTTATCATTCCGTTTTCCGGTCAATATCCGGGATTCTGAACCACTTCCTCCTTATTGGACAGCAACGACCACCATGCGTAGGGTATAGGCCTCAGTGTATGGTACTCTTCGATATACGGCTTGCCGACAGGAGTCCAGTCGCTACCCGCATACAGATTATATTTCTTGACACGCTCGACCAATTTGCCGGTACGTTTCAGCTCCACCCATCTCAGCTCCTCTCCCGCAAGCTCCCGGGTCCGCTCATCGAGGATGAAATCAATCGAAACATCCTCCGGCAGAATATCCATAGGGGAGGAAGAAGTGACCGGCACATCGTTCGCCCTCCTCCGGACGGCGTTGATCCGCTCCGCAGCCGTGTTGGCATCTCCGGCCTGCAAATACGCCTCGGCGGCAATCAGATACACCTCGCCCAGGCGGAACAGGTACAAATCCCGGACGCCCTGATAGTCGTCGTTGCCTCCCGGCTCCCAGAACTTGAACATAGTGGGACGGTACGAATCCCACCCCTGGGAATTCAGCCAGTGTTCCCGCGGGACCACCACATAATTGACCGTCTCGTAAAAAGCGTGCTGCGCACCGTCTACCGTCACCGTCCTCAGAAAACCCCGTTCGTCCGGCCGGGGAATGTAGATACAGGTATCCCGCCCCTGTTCGATCCAGTAGTTGGTATTCAGTTCCTTCTGGGAAGGACTGTACTCCATTTTCTCGCTGCCCGTACCGGGACTCACCGTGATCTTCATGTTTCTCATATAGTCGGTCCCTATGTGCTTCTTGTTGGATGCGGACTGTTCGGTCATCCACAACCGGATGAACGACGCATTGAAACGTTTGTCCTGGAAATAGGAATACCGGGAAGGCGGGGGAGCGATCGCGTCACGTCCCGCAGGCACGACATAGGAAGCATACCGCGCCGCGGTGGTATCCACTCCGAAACAGTCCAGGAGATAGAAAGTTTCAGCGAATCCGACCAACCCGCGATTGTAGTAAGTAGACCGATACTGCCCCACGGCATCGCTGTAACCAATTCCGAATTTAGAATGAAAATTGTTCCCGTAATTATCGCTTACGGCGTCCATGATCGGATCGCCGCTATATTGAACGGCAAAAATAATCTCTTTGTTCTTCTCATTGGACGGAACGAAAAGATCCCGATAATGGGGAAGCAGCGTATACTGCCCCGAATTTATCACCGAATCGGCATATCGGGCCGCCACCCGGAAATCTTCCGCCCCCTTCCCGAACGATTTGTATCCCCGGGTCAGGAACAGTTTGGCCGCCAGGGTCTGAGCGACGCCCTTGGTGACGCGCCCCACCTCCGTCACCTTGTAATCGGGAAATGAGGCGGCCGCAGACACGATATCGTTGCACAGCTGGTTATAAATCGTCTCTTCGGAGACCCTCTCCCCGGTAGTGATGATCTCGTCGGTCGACACCAAAGGGAAAGGAACGGCGCCGAACTGCTCCACCAGATAATAGTAGTACAGGCATCTCAAGGTTCTGGCTTCGGCCATCCTCTTTTTCAGCACGTCTTTATCCACCTGGGCGACCGGCTCCAGGGCAAGCGTCCTGTTGCAACGGTCGACACCGACATAGATTTTTTCCCAAAACGAATTGAACGTTCCGGTCTCCTCATTCAGCGACGAGGGGCAATAGGCATTATAGGAAGTGATCGAGGGGACTTTCCCGTTAATGATCTGGGGATAGCTGTTTTCGGAAAACTGATCCGTACCCATCAGCCAGATCGTACGGTCGTAGTGGATGTTCCGTAACTGGGCGTAACATGCATTGAGCGCACCGTCCAGACCCTCTTCGGTGGGGAAATAGGTATCCGCCGTACCGATATGGGCCGGATTTTCATCCAGGAAATCACTGCAAGAGGCCAAAAGCAGGCCCGTGAAGCCTATCCCGGCCCAAAAACATTTCATCTTATTCGTTTTCATCGTGGTATCCAGTTTTAGGTTCATCATTAGAATGTCAGATTCACACCGAGCATGTAGGTGGCTCCGGCGACAGGCAGCCCCGTCGCACCCTTATCGGCCCACTCCGGGTCCCAGCCTTCGTAATCGGTGATCGTAACGGGGTTGACCGCAGTGAAATAGATCCTCAGTTTAGACAATCCCGTAGCCTTGAGCGCCTTTTGCCCCAATTCGTATCCCAGCGTTATGTTTCCTATCCGCCAGAAGGAGGTGTCCATGTAGTTGGCCCCTTTCTTACTGTCCTTGAATCCGGCGGCGAACCAGTCGTTGGTCGGATTTTCCGGAGTCCAGTAGTTCATCTTGGCCGCATTGTTGGCCAGATTGGTCCATTCGGTGGCATATTCGTTATGAAATCCGCTCTGGAGCTGGACATTCTGACGCGTATAGATAAATACGGAAAGATCGAAGTTCTTATAGGTGAACGTATTGGTCATACCTCCCATCCATTTCGGAGTACGGCAGCCGAGAATCACACGGTCGTCGGAATCCAGTTTGCCATTACCATCCCGGTCCAGATATTTGGACTGTCCGGGTTTGGCTCCGTACTTGGCGGCCTCTTCCTCCTCTCCCAGCTGCCAGACGCCGATCCATTTATAATCATAGTTCACATCGACCGGCTGCCCGATGAACCACTTGTTGCCCAGGTCGTCCCTCTTATCGCCGTACAAATCAACGATCGCATTCTTGTTGTAGGAAAAATTGAGATTGGTCGTCCAGGTAAAATCCTTCGCCACGATATTCACCGAATTGACCGTCAGCTCGATACCCTTGTTCCGAACGGACCCCACATTGTCCTTCAGAGAGGTCACGCCCTGATGGGAGGGAACCTTCCGGCTCAATATCAGGTCTTTCGTCGTCTTGTTGTACCAATCGAACACAACGCTCAAACGGTCCTTGAAGAACCCCATGTCCAGACCGATGTTATACTCGTAACTCTTTTCCCAGCTCAAACCCTTGTTGGGCTTCTTCGCAGAGACTCCGTTCGCTACGACGTACTTGTTTTCCGAATACCAGTTATACACGGTGGTGCCCAACGTGGCCCACGACTCGTAATTTCCGACACTGTTATTTCCCGAAACGCCATAGCTCAAACGCAATTTCAGATTGGAAAACGCGTTCAGATTCTTGATCCACGGCTCTTCGCTCATCCTCCACGCCACAGCGGCCGAAGGGAAGAATCCCCATTTGTGTCCCGGCGCCATTTTCGACGATCCGTCCCAACGTCCCGTCACCGTCAGCAGGTACTTCTCCCTGTATCCGTAATTGATGCGGCCCATGTACGAAATCATGCTGCTCTTTTCCAGACTGCTCGTCAAAGAGGTGATATCCGTCCGAGCACCCAGGTTATACCAGTATTCGTCATCGTAGGTCAGTCCTTTGATCGCACCGGTATATTCCTCGTCGAACCCGGTCTCCATGCTGAACAATCCGGTCGCACCGATGCTGTGATCGCCGAACGTCCGATTGAAGCTAACCGTATTTTCCCAGACATAGCTGAGCCCCCATTTATTGACCGCCTTCGCAGTCGCCGGATTCGTCCCCTTATTGTTCTTGGTCCATGTGCCGCGGTACTGCCCGGTGCGGTCCATCAGGAAATTAGGCATGAAATTGGTCTTGACAACCAGCCCCTCGACCGGCTTGTAATCCAAAAACACCGAACCCATGGCCCGAAAACGGTTGACCTCGTCTTTCGAGTTTTTCAGATCGAAAATCGGATTGCTGATGCCGTTCTGGCGTTTGGTCGGATAAAACCGATCGCTGCCGTCTTCATTGTAGGGATTTCCCCAGGGCCGCAGCCGGTATGCCGAACGCAGCATCTCCCCGTCTCCCCCCAGAGAAGTCGCATAGCTGGCATAGATGGAACCGCCCAGGGTAAAATCCTCCAGGACCTTTCCCGAAATTTTGGCATTCAGAGAGTAGCGTTCATAGGTATCCGACTTCTGGTTACCGTTCTCGCGCAGGTATCCGAAAGAAAGATAATGCGTTTCGTTTTTATTGCCGCCGCTGAGAGAAATGCTGTGGCTGGTCTGGTATCCCGTGCGCAGGACCATATCCCGCCAATCCGTATCGTACCCGGCCTCATAATATTCCAGGTCATCGGTCCCCAGATCGGTATCCCAACTCTTGTTCCGGTAGGCATTGGCATCCTTGACGAACTGCATGAACTCCTCGGAGTTCATCATCCGCGGCATATGCGCCAACGTCCTGATACCGACACTCCCGCTATAAGTTATCCGGTTTTTCCCCTCCTCTCCCTGGCGGGTCGTGACGATAATGACACCGCCCGAAGCACGCGACCCGTAAATGGCCGTGGACGAAGCGTCTTTCAGCACGTCCATACGCTCGATATCCGACGGATTCATGTTATTGAGCACGGTCCAGTTCGAGGGCATTCCGTCTATGATGACCATAGGCTGCACGGTTTTCCCGATGGCGCTCATACCCCGCAATATCACCGAAGTCTCTCCCCCGGCTTTTCCGCTGGTCTGCCGGATGTTCAATCCCGCAATCTGCCCCTTCAGGGCCTGGCTCATACTCGGCGTATTCTGGCGCATCAACAGCGAATTGTCGATGGAGGCCACGGAACCGGTAACGTCCCGCTTTTTCACCACGCCGTAACCGACCACGACGACTTCATCCATGGAGGTGACGTCGGGTTTCATCTGAATTTTGAAAGAAACCTTCCGCCCCACTTCTATCTCCTGGGTGACATACCCGATAAAAGAGATCTGAAGCACGCTTTCCGGATTCGCACGGAGCGAAAACTCTCCGGAGACATTCGTAGTCGTTCCCTGATTCGTCCCTTTGACTATGACATTGGCACCGGCAATCGGCTGTCCGGTCTCATCCGATACGGTTCCGGAAACCATACTCTGAGCCATGGCCGCATTCACCGAAAGAATACAGGCCGCAAGACACATCAACGTGTTCAGGTACCTTCCGACACATGCCGTTTTGTCCCGACAAAAAAGATAAATTTTCATCATCGCATTAAAAATTAGGTTAATAGTATATGGTTGACAATGACATCGCCTTCCGTGCGATTCACTTGAAGACAGGCAGTCACCCTATTCGAAATCCGTCCGGCGGCATGCAGTCAATGCGGACACCCAGTCCTACCGCACGCCGTCCGGCCGCCCATGCACAGGAAACCCATCGGGAACAAGCGGCCGGGAAGGCCGTTCATCATGCGAAGGACAGCGGTACGACCACCGGCAGGTTCTTCGCCCGTTTCGATCCGGAATACGAGACACTCATAGAATCAGTAGTTTTAGAAAGGGTCAGAAAACACGAAGTTTCGGAATCATCAAAGGTTTTTATTCTATTTTATAAATATAATTATTTTGATAACAAAGATAGCCGGGAGTATATGCACAATAGGGTATTTTTTTGCCTAATCCGGATAAAAATTTCTCTTTCCCCGGATATGACCGGCATCGGGGAAAAGGCTCCGGAAACTTCCCCGGAAATTTCCTCCGGACGAAACAACAGGAAGAAAGAAACAGTAATTTTGCACCGAAATCGAAAGACAGTATGCAGGACAAAACCAAAGGCTATCTTTACGGGGCGGTCGCGGCCGCCACATACGGCATGAACCCGTTGTTCGCGCTTCCGCTCTATGCGGACGGCATGAACGCCGATTCCGTGCTGTTCTTCCGCTATCTGCTGGCCGTTCCGATCCTCTGGTTCATGGTCCGGTCGAGAGGGCGCGATTTCAGACTGAAGCGGCAGGAGATTCCGCCGCTGGTGGCGCTGGGTCTGCTGATGGCCTTCTCGTCGCTGGCCCTGTTCCTCAGTTTCAACTATATGGCAGCAGGGATCGCGGCGACGCTGCTTTTCGTCTACCCCATCATGGTGGCGCTCATCATGGCGATATGGTTCCACGAGAGGCTTTCGCTGCTGACGGCCGCCTGCATCGCCCTCGCACTGACGGGAATCGCCCTGCTCTACCAGGGCGACGGAGAGACCACGCTCAGCCCGGCAGGCGTGGGACTGGTGATGGCTTCGGCCCTCTCCTACGCCCTCTACATGGTCGGCGTCAACCGTCCCCGCATGCGGGAGATGCCCACCGTGAAACTGACTTTCTACGCCCTCGTGTTCGGACTTTCGATCTTTCTGGTGCGGGTGGATTTCGGAGTTTCGCTGCTGGCGCCGGATCACTGGTACCACTGGGGGAACCTGATCGCGCTGGCCGTACTGCCCACGGCCGTGTCGTTCGTATCGACGACGCGGGCCATCCAGTACATCGGTTCGACCCCGACCGCCATCCTGGGAGCACTCGAACCCCTCACGGCCCTCTTTTTTGGGATCGCCGTGTTCGGCGAACGGCTCACGCCCCGTCTGGCCGGAGGGATCGCGCTGATCCTTCTGGCCGTCACCCTGATTATCGCCGGAAGCAGGATCGCCACCTACCTCGTGCGTTTCCGGAAACTATTCCCGAAACTGCCGCGCAGGAGGTAGCCGGACCGTCTCCCGAAAACGGCAACGGTTGCAGAGAAACGTTCTCAGCCGGTATGGCGGAGGGGCGACGGATTCCCGTACCATGGGAGGAGGCGAAAGAATTTCCGGAACATACCGGCATCAGTACCGCAGACCGCGAGCAGGAGCGGGAATAAATTCCGGCCATGCTTTCAACATAACCAAATTTTCGTATATTTACCACGTAAACCAATCAAATAACAGCGCGCCCATGACATAATACGGATTCATTACAGGACATAAGATATAAAAAGCGTTAGCTTCTATTCTTGCTTTTGAAACTTGGCCGTTTTGTTAAGCACCCGAAGAGTAAAGTTAATGCCTGCGGAAACGTGGGCTTTACTCGTTTATTTGGGTGTAGGTTGGCCAAGACCTCAAAAGCAGATAAAAGGTACTGTCCCACGTCTTTTTTATACGTGTAACCGAACTTCTGCCGGGGGACGGGCGGAAATAATCTTATCCCATGAAAAAACATCTGTTTCTATTGATGCTTTCAGCAGCGATTCTTGCTGGTTGCAGCAAAAACGAAGGCGGAGAAGGCGAGCTATTCACTCCGCCCGTACAAGGACAACTCACACAAAGCGCCTACGCCGATAACGAAAATACGGGCGGCGGCTTCTCGTTCACGACCGATGCCCCCTGGACGGCGACCGTAAACGAAGTACAGGTCTCGGCACAGGCATCTGCCTTATCCAGATCCGCCGCACGTACTACCGACGGCAATAACGTGGTCTGGCTAAAACTCTACAACGGTAACAGCGAGGCATACAGCGGCGTGCCCGGAACGATTACGCTCCGCATCGAAATCGACCAGAACTATACGGGCGAACGGCGCGAAGCCACGATTACGATCCTTTCGGGCAACAACACTTTTACTGTGACGGTCGTCCAGGAGGGCACCAAACAGGACGGCAGCCGGAACGATCCCCCGGTCCAGGTAACGGACATTACCCTCGATAAAACCGAACTCTCTCTCGAAACAGGTGTCAAAACGACACTGGCCGCCACCGTAGAACCCGCCGATGCTACGATTAAATCGGTATCCTGGTCGAGCAGCAATCCCGAAGTCGCAGCCGTACATCCCGTAACCGGAGAAATAACCGCGATAGCAGAGGGAACGGCGGTCGTCACGGCGACCTCTTCGTCCAACAAGGATGTATCGGCCTCCTGCACGGTAACCGTGGGCGGCGAACCCGTCGTACCCACAGGCCGGTCGTTAATCTCGGAAATGAATTTCTATTCAAGAATAAACCCAGACAAATCGTACAGCAACATAAAACTGACTTACGACGATCAAAACCGGATAACGAAATGGGAGGAGGAAAACAGCGACGAGGAGTACCGCGATACCCGGACAATCACGTTCGAGTACGGCGACGGTATTGTACATATTACCTCCACCGCATCTTCCGACGATCCGGATGAGCCTAATACCTATACGGCTTATCTGAACAAAGCCGGTTTCGTTACCCGCACCGAAGGCCCCGACCTCGATGCGACAAGCTACGAGTACAATTCGGAAAATCGTCTAATCCGTATGACGCAGGCCCACGAGTGGCAGGAATATATCTGGGAAAACGGCAATATCACACGGATCAAATACGGCAACGACCAGGGGGAAACCAACGTTACCAATTATACCTATTACGAAAATCTCGAAAACAGGGAAAACTTCGACTTGTTCTTCGATCGTATCTCGTGGGACGAGGAATTGGCAATCGCAGGCTTGACGGGCATGCCGTGCCGCAACCTGCTCCATGAAGAACGAGGAGAGAGCGAGTGGGCTTACAAGGATAATTTCGACATGGAATACGAAGTGGACGGAAACGGATATATAACCAAAGCGGTTCAAACCCAGCCGCAACTTTCTTCCTCCGGCGGAAAAGACGATGCCTGGATCGGAGAAATCAAACATATTTCGGGAAAATAACCGGCCCTAATGAGGAGTCCAAACTTCGTCCGATACAAAAAGATTTAAGGCCCTAATGATCTGAAAATAGAATCATTAAGGCCTTAAAGTACCCGGAGCCGGGATCGAACCGGCACGGATCGCTCCACTGGTGTTTGAGACCAGCGCGTCTACCAATTCCGCCATCCGGGCATGGCCGACCGAAAGCAGAAAGCGGAATCCCCGCACTTTCGGAGAGTGCAAATATAGCGATTAATTGAAAACCTGCAAAAAACGGACGGGATTTTAACGGCCCTCCATGAGTTTCCCGTAAATTCCTTCCACGTCGAATCCGCAGAGACGGTGCAACTGGGCGGGGGTGCCGTGGGGAATGAACTCGTCGGGAATACCCAGCATCTCCACGCGGCAGCCGTATCCATTGCGCTCCATGAATTCGAGCACGGCGCTTCCCACGCCTCCCTGCACGACCCCGTTCTCGACCGTAATCACCCGGGAGAATCTGCGTCCGACGCCGTGCAGCATCTCCTCGTCCAACGGCTTGGCGTAACGCAGGTCGAAATGGGCGGCCGAAACACCTTCGGCCGCGGCGCGTTCGATCGCCTCGGCGGCAAAACGGCCCACCGGACCCAACGTGAGCACCGCCACGTCCCGGCCCTCCCGCAGCAGGCGCCCCTTCCCCACGGGAAGTTCTTCCAACGGGCAGCGCCAATCCTCGTTCGTACCCCGTCCCCGCGGGTAACGGATCACGAAGGGGCCGCGGCCCAGCGAAGCCGTGTACATCAGGCAGCGCAACTCCATTTCGTCCATCGGGGCTGCGATCGTCAGATTGGGCACGGGACGGAAAAACGCAATGTCGAAAGCCCCGTGATGCGTGGGACCGTCCTCCCCCACCAGTCCGGCACGGTCAAGACAGAAGACCACATTCAGGTTCTGGAGCGCCACGTCGTGAACGACGTTGTCGTAGGCCCGCTGCATGAACGAAGAATAGATGTTGCAGAAGGGAACCATCCCCTGTGTGGCGAGGCCGGCCGAGAAGGTCACCGCATGACCTTCGGCGATCCCCACGTCGAAACAGCGCTCCGGCATCCGCTCCATCATAATGCTCAGCGAACAGCCCGTCGGCATGGCGGGCGTGATTCCCACGATACGGTCGTTCCCCCGGGCCAGTTCGAGCAGCGTCTCCCCGAACACGTCCTGGAAACGGGGCGGAGCCGACAGGTCGGCCGGCGTCAGCAGCTCACCCGTCTCGGGATTGAACCGCCCCGGGGCATGCCACAAAGGCTGGTTGTCCTCGGCCGGCTTGTAACCCTTCCCCTTGACCGTCAGCACGTGCAGCAGTTTCGGACCGGGAATCTCCCGCAGATCGCGCAACACCTTGACCAGCATCCCCACGTCGTGCCCGTCCACCGGACCGAAATAGCGGAAATTGAGGCTCTCGAACAGATTGCTCTGCTGGAGCACCCCCTGTTTGAGGGCGTTTCCCGTCTTCTGGAGCAGGCGGCGCAGGCGGGGCACCCCGGAAAGCATATCCCAGATACGGGTCTTGAACCGGTTGTAATGCCGCGAGGTGGAGATATGGAGCAGGTACTCCTTGAGCGCCCCCACGTTGGGGTCGATCGACATGTGGTTGTCGTTGAGGATCACCAGCAGGTCGGTGTTCGAGGCTCCCGCGTTGTTGAGCCCCTCGAACGCCAGTCCCCCGGTGAGGGCCCCGTCGCCGATGACGGCCACCACCTCGCGCTTCTCCCCTTTCAGTTCGGCCGCCTTGGCCATGCCCAGCGCCGCGGAGATGGAGACCGACGCATGGCCGCCGCCGAAGGCATCGTAGGGACTTTCGCTCATCTTCGGGAAACCGCTCAGCCCGCCCAGCTTTCGGTTGGTGGGAAAAGCGTCCCTCCGTCCGGTGATGATCTTATGGGCATAGGCCTGGTGCCCCACGTCCCAGATCAGCCGGTCGTGCGGCGTGTCGAACACGTAGTGCAGGGCGGCCGTGAGCTCCACCACCCCGAGGCTCGAACCCAGATGGCCGGGATTGGCGGCCAGCTGTTCGATGATGAAGCGGCGCAACTCGTCGCAATAGCCCTCCAGTTCCTGCACGGAGAGCTTCTTCAGGTCGGCGGGCGAATCCACCCGGCCCAGATACGTATCGTTCGTTTCGGACATCACACCCCAAGGATTATCGTGCAAAGATATTCAATATATACATATTTTGAAAAAATTCGTATCTTCGTGCTCGTAACCGGTTAACAGAGAAAATTCACATGAAAAAAATCCTGATAATCTGCGCAGTGGCGGCTTTCGGCGCCTCGTGCGTTTCCAACAAAACCTTCAACTCCATGAAGGCGCAGGCCCTGCGGGCCGAAGGCGAACTGGCCTCGGCCAATACCCGCATCGAGGAGCTGGGCGCCCGCAACCGGAAGCTGACCGACGCGGTGGAAGAGCTCAAAAAGGATACCGCACGCCTGTCCGCCGACTATCTTTACCTGAACCAGAAATACAAGAAACTGCTGGCCGACGGTTCGGCCGAGGCGGCCCGCATGCTCCGCCAGCTGGAGGAGAGCCAGAACGAACTCAGCGAACGTTCGCAACGGGTGGACGAACTGGAACAGATGCTCCGCGCCCGCGAAGAGTCGATCGCCGCGATCCGCCGCAAGGTGGCCGACGCCCTGCTGGGCTTCGAGGGCAAGGGGCTCTCGATCTCCACCCGCGAAGGCAAGGTCTACGTTTCGATGGAGGACAAGCTGCTCTTTCGCTCGGGCAGTTTCGAGATCGACCCCAACGGAGCGCGTGCCGTGCGCGATCTGGCCGGAGTGCTGGCCCAGAACCCGGACATCAACGTCATGGTGGAGGGCCACACGGACGACGTTCCCTACCGTCCGAACGGCCAGTTGAAGGACAACCTCGACCTGAGCGCGAAACGGGCCACGACGGTGGTGCGCCTGCTTCTGGAGAACGGGGAGATCGCACCCGAGCGGATCATCGCCGCCGGCCGTGGGGAGTCGCTGCCCATCGACCCGGCCAAGACCCGCGAAGCCCGGGCCAAAAACCGCCGTACGGAGATCATCCTCACTCCCAAACTCGACGAACTGATGCAACTGATGGATAAAGAGTAACGACATGAAATACAAAAGAATTCTTCTCAAACTGAGCGGCGAGTCGCTGATGGGCGGCCAGCCTTACGGCCTCTCGACCGACGTGCTCACCTCTTACGCCCGCCAGATCAGGGCGGTGGCCGAAAGCGGCGTGCAGCTGGCCATCGTGATCGGAGGAGGCAACATCTTCCGGGGTCTGAGCGGCGTGAACCGCGGCTTCGACCGGGTAAAAGGTGACCAGATGGGCATGCTCGCCACGATCATCAACTCGCTGGCCCTCCAGTCGGCGCTCGAAAGCGAAGGGGTGAAGGCCCGCGTGCTCACCTCAATCCGCATGGAGCCGATCGGCGAATACTACTCGAAGGCCCGGGCGCTGGAATGCATGCAGGCGGGCGAGGTGGTCATCATCGGCGGCGGCACGTCCAACCCCTTCTTCTCGACCGACACGGCCTCGGCCCTGCGCGGTGTGGAGGTGGAGGCCGACGTGATGCTCAAAGGCACCCGGGTGGACGGCGTCTACACGGCCGACCCGGAGAAGGACCCCGCGGCCGTCCGGTTCGACGAAATCTCGTTCGACGAAGTCTACGCCCGCGGGCTGAAAGTGATGGACCTCACCGCCTTCACCCTCTGCAAGGAGAACCGGCTGCCGGTCATCGTCTTCGACATGGACACCGAAGGCAATCTGGGCAAGGTCGTTGCAGGGGAGAAGATCGGGACGCTCGTGCACGAATGAGCGCACGCATTTCCGCTTTAAAACGAAAAACGACATGAAAAGACTATCCGTTCTGCTGACTGCGGCGCTGGCCGCGCTGACGCTGGGTTCCGCCGCCCAGGTGATCGGAGAACCCCGGGAAGACAAGGATGTGCGGGTAAAGACGGGCCAGCCGGTGCCCGATTTCACCGTCACGATGACCGACGGCAGCAAAATCCGCATGGCCGACCTGAAGGGCAAGGTGGTGGTGGTCAACTTCTGGGCCACGTGGTGTCCGCCCTGCCGGGCCGAACTGGCGCGCGTGCAAAAGGATATCATAGACCGCTTCGCGGGCGAAGAGTTCCTCTTCCTGCCCATTTCGCGCGGGGAGACGGCCGCCACGGTCGAGGCATTCCGAAAAAAGACGGGCTACACCTTCCCGATGGGGCTCGACCCCGACAAGAAGATCTATCCGCTGTTCGCCGCGACGGGCATTCCGCGCAATTTCCTCGTCGGCCGCGACGGCACGATCGTCGGGAGCGAGATCGGCTATTCGGCCACCCTGTTCGACCAGTTCTGCGACCGCATCGAAAAACTGTTAAAAACCAAATAGAGATGACTGACGAATACAAACTGATCCTCGACATCGCATCGGAGAAGATGCAGAAGGCGATCGAACATCTGACCGAATCGCTGCTGAGCGTGCGTGCCGGCAAGGCGAGCCCCAACGTGCTGAACGGCGTGATGGTGGAGTACTACGGCACTCCGACCGCCATCCCGCAGGTAGCCAGCGTGACCGTGCCGGACGCCAAGACGATCCTGATCCAGCCGTGGGAGAAGAAGCTGATCCCCGCCATCGAGAAAGCCATCCTGGTGGCCAACCTGGGCCTGACGCCCTCGAACAACGGCGAACAGATCCGGCTGACCATCCCGGCCCTCACCGAGGAACGCCGCAAACAGCTGGTCAAACAGGTGCGTTCCGACGCCGAGACCGCCCGCGTCAGCCTGCGCAACGCCCGCCGCGACGCCGTGGAGGGATTCAAAAAGGCCCAGAAGGAGGGCATGCCCGAAGATATGGCCAAAGACGGCGAGACCGAAACCCAGAAACTGACCGACAAATTCTCCAAAAAGCTCGAAGAACTCCTCGATGCCAAGGAGAAGGAGATCATGACCGTTTAGCCCGGTTCGGTCCCGGGAGTTCCCGGGACCCGGGACAGCGCCCCTGCCGCAGGCCTTTGCGGCAGGGGCGCTGCCGTTTCCGGGGCAAATGCACCGGTCCGGCCGGTTTCCGTTCCGCCGACGGACTACGATCCGAAGCATCTCACCCTCTGTATGGGAAACGCCCCGTCTCCTCTCCCCGCCGTCCGCACCCGACACCCCAAAAGGCACCCGGCCCCTCCCCTGCGGAACCTGTCCGCCGATAAAATTTTCCGAAAAATTTGAATATTGAAAATAAACGCCTATATTTATCACACAAATATTACAAATAACCCTGAAAACCGAATGAAGATGAACCGCAGAGAGATGCTGAAATACCTGGCGGCGCTCGGACTGGCGCCCCTGGCCACGGGATACGAAAAGGCCGCGGCCGCCGTCGCTCCGAAAAACGATCCGGGCCGGAAAAACGGCGCCGGAAAATCCGACGAAATGCTCGAAGCCCGCAAACGGGCCCGGCGCCGCACCCGACGCATCATCATGAACAACGACGGAAACGACGCCCGGTGGAACGAAAGCAAGCCGGTCACCCCCGAACTCTTTCTGAGCAGGCGCACGCAGGGACTGGTCGATTCGCAGGTGGATTCCGTGTTCTACTGCTCCGGAGTCACCAACGTACACCACCACAAAAGTTCGGTCAGCGAACGCCAGACCAATTCCGGCAAGGGTTATCTGGCCGATGAACTGGCCAAGCTCGGTACCGACACGCTCAGCGTCATCACGGACTTCTGCCACCAGCACGGCAAGGAGGTCTTCTGGTCGCTGCGCATGAACGACACCCACGACTCGGGCCAGGAATACGAGTTCATCAGCGCCTTCAAACGCGAACATCCCGAACTGATCGTCGGCAAAAAAGGGGTGAAAACCCCCGTGCTTTCCGGCCGCTGGTCGGCCTTCGACTACGGACAGGAGCCCGTGCGCCGCCTGATCGTCGCCATGCTCGACGACGTGGTGACCCGATACGACATCGACGGCGTCGAACTCGACTTCTTCCGGCATCCCCACTATTTCAAGGCGCAGTTCCTCGGCGAACCGGTCACCCAGGCCGACTGCGACAAGATGACCGCCATGATCCGGGAGATCCGGGACCTCTGCGACCGCGAGGGCAAACGGAGGGGAAAACCCGTCCTGATCGCCGTCCGGGTCCCCGACTCGCTCGGGTTCGCAAAAGCTATCGGGCTCGACTGGGAACAGTGGCTCAGGGAGGAACTGATCGACCTGGTCACCGCCGCCGACTACCTCAAATTCGAACCCTGGGCCCACCTGGCCGCCATCGGACGACAATACGACGTACCCGTATACGCCTGCATCGAACAGCGGAGGCTGCTCGGGGGCGGCGAACCCGAAAGCACATCCGAAGAAGAGTTGTGGCGTACGGAAGCCTATGCCGCATGGCAGGCCGGAGTAAGCGGCATCTACACCTTCAACCGGTTCGACCCCTACGATCCCATTTTCCGGGAACTGGGCGACCCGGCCCTGCTGGAGACCCTGCCCCGCTCGGGAAAGGAGTCGATGACCACCCTTTCGAGCAAGGGGATGCTGAGCCCCACCTACTGGCTCAGGAACGGCAACGATTTTCTGAAAAAATAGATTTTCGTGCGGAATCCCGCACGTACCGCATCCCCGAACGCCGGCCGGAATTATTCCACGCCGGCGTTTCCGATCCGGGCCCGGTAGAGCACATGCTCCGAGAGGGAACTCTCCCGGGGCAGGGACGGATGGACGAAGCGCCCCGCCGGTTCCATGCCGATCTTCTCCATCACCCGCTGCGAACGCAGGTTGACCGCCGCGGTGAACGAACAGACCTCCGTCATCCCCAGCAGGCCGAAGGCATAGTCCAGCACGGCCGCCGCGGCTTCCGGCGCGAATCCGTTCCCCCACGCCGCATGACACAGGCGCCATCCGATCTCGATGCAGGGGGTGAAATCGGCTTCGAAAAGGGCACGGTGCAGCCCGGTATAGCCGATAAAACATCCGTCGATCTTCCTCTCCACGGCATAAAGCCCGTATCCGGAATCGGCGAACTCGTCCCGGATACGGCGATAAAAGGCCTCCGACTCCGCCGGGGTCAGCGTTCCCGGGAAAAACTCCATCACCGCCGGATCGGCATTCATGGCGGCGAACAGGGGCAGGTCGGCGTCCGACCAGTCGCGCAGCAACAGGCGCGGCGTTTCAATATAGATCATGGTTCCAGAAAATATTCGTACTCTTTTTCCTTCGGCGGCCGGCCGGGTTTCAGGGGATGGGCCGTCAGCAGTTCGCTGCGCGAGACGGCCAGCGTAGCCACGCTCAGCCGGCAGTCCGGCACCCGCCGCAGAATCTCTTCCGCACAGGAGGCGACCGTGAATCCCGACGTGAGAACGTCGTCCACCAGCAGGATATGTTTTCCGGCCAGCGCACCCGGATTCCGCACGCCGAAAATGCCCTGCACGTTTTCCCAACGGTGCTCCCGTCCGCTGAGGGCCTGGCTCCGGTTGTGCACCCGCCGCACGACGCTGCGCGCATCGACCCCGCATCCCAGCGAACGGGCCATCCCCTCGGCCAGATACTCCGACTGGTTGTATCCCCTGCGCAGGCGTTTGCGCCAGTGCAGCGGCACGGGCACCACCACCTCCACGTCGCCGTACAGGCCGCCTTCGCGCATCTCCGCCCCGAACCATTCGCCCATCTCGACCGCCAGCTTCCATCCCCCGCGGTACTTGAAGGCATGGATCAGGCGCCGGAAACCGCTGCCCGCCACATAAAAGTAGAACGAACAGGCATGCACGACCGGAACTTTCAACTCCCGGAGCCGCTCCGCCACGGGATTGTCCGCCCGGCGGCAGAAACCCGTCAGGGGAATCTCGCCCCGGCAGCGGGTGCAGATCGTGCGGGCCCCTTCGCCCATCGGCCGCCCGCAGGCCGGACAGACCGGAGGGAAGAAGAGGCGGAACACGTCGCCGAACACGCTGCGGAACGAAAAACCTGTCATGGCCTCTCTATTGGGGATCGACATTGCAGACGACCGTAAGGTTCCTGTAATCGGGCTCGGCCGTCAGCCGCGCCACCATGCCGGCCAGCAGCCCGCGTGCCCGGGCAAACGACTGTTCCCGCTCGATCTTGAGCGTGAAACAGACGATGAACTCCTCCCGCACCCGGTCGACCGGCGGGGCTTCGGGTCCGAGCAGGCGCCGCCCGAACACGGGACGGCACACCTCCCCGAAACGGGAAGCGGCCCGCCACAGCACGGCCTTGTCGCGGTGGCGCAGGGTAATGGCCACCAGCCGGCAATAGGGCGGATAGAAGAACGACCGGCGTTCGGCCAGCTGGCTGCGGACCATGCCTTCGTAGTCGCCGTCCATCACCTGCCGGATCACGGGGTGCTGCGGCTGCGAGGTCTGGATCACCACCTCGCCCGGAGTCCGTCCCCGCCCGGCCCTGCCCGCCACCTGCGTCATCAGCTGGAAAGCCCGTTCCGAGGCGCGGAAATCGGGATAGTTCAGCAGGTTGTCGGCATTGAGCACCCCCACCAGCACCACGCGCGGGAAGTCGAATCCCTTGGCGATCATCTGGGTGCCGACCAGAATGTCGGTCTCGCCCCGTTCGAAATCGGCAACGATCTGCCGGTAACGCCGTTCGCTCGCCGCCGTATCCCGGTCGAGGCGGGCGATCCGGGCCGCGGGGAAAATCCGCTGCAACTCCTCCTCCACCTTCTCCGTGCCGAATCCGCGGGCCTCGGGCTCCCCCTTTCCGCAGGCGGGACAGAGACGCGGGGCCGGCACGGCATAGCCGCAGTAATGGCAGCGCAGCATCTGCTCCCCCTTGTGGTAGGTAAGCGTCACGTTGCAGTGCGGGCAGCCGGCCACCCAGCCGCACTCCCCGCACTCCACATAAGGCGAGAAACCTCTCCGGTTCTGGAAAAGCATCACCTGCGAGCGGGCGGCGAGCGCCGCTTCGATCCGGTCGAGCAGTATCCGGTTGAAATGGACGTACCGTTCGCCCCTCCGCGAGGCGCAAAGCGTGTCGGAGACGATCACCTGCGGCAGCAGGGCATCGCCGTACCGCTCCCGCAGGGTCACCAGCCCGTATTTTCCCGTAGTGGCGTTGAGCCAGCTCTCCACCGAGGGCGTGGCGCTGCCCAGCAGGGTGCGGGCCCCGTGCAGGCGGGCCAGCACCAGCGCACAGTCGCGGGCGTGATAACGCGGCGCGGAATCGGCCTGTTTGTAACCCGCGTCGTGCTCTTCGTCCACGACGACCAGCCCGATCTTCGGCAGCGGCATGAAGAGCGCCGACCGGGCGCCCATCACGATCCAGCCCCCGCCCCCCTCCACCCGGCGGTAGAGCTCGGCCCGCCGGCGGTCGGTGAACCGGGAGTGGTAGGGCACCACACGGTCGCCGAAAAAGCGGCGCATCCGTTCGATGAGCTGGGCCGTCAGCGCGATCTCGGGCAGCAGGTAGAGCACGTCCTCCCCCCGGGCGACCACCTCGGCGATCTGCCGGACATAAAGTTCGGTCTTGCCGCTTCCCGTTACCCCGTGCAGCAGCACAACGTTCTTCTCTCCGAACAGACGGTCCAACGAGGCTTCGGCCGCCGCCTGCGCCGGCGTCAGCTCGGGCATCCGGGCCGTGAAGGCCGACGGATCGCCCGGCCGCTCCTCCCGCTGCTCGACGACCAGCAGTTTTTTCTTCACCAGCGCCCCGAGCAACGTCCCGTCCGCTCCCGTCTCCTCGCGGGGAACCGTCTTCCCGACAGGAAAAGGCCGCTCCCCCTCTCCGGGCCCGGAGAGCAGGTCGGCGATCCGGGCGAGCAGGGCATATTGTTTCGGCGCCCGCCGCAGCCGTTCGAAACGCTCGTTCAGCTCCCCCCACGAACCGACCGAAGGATGAATCCCGATCCACTGCCGCATCCGCGGGCGGAACACGTCGGCCGAGAACTCCTCCTCGCTGAAGCCTTCCGGCTTCAGGGCGGCGGGCAGGGCCGCCCGCATCACCTCGCCGAGGGTACACATGTAATAGGAGGCGATCCACTCCCACAGCTCCATCTGCACCGGACGGAGCACCGTACCCGCGGCCCGCTCCACGGGACGGACCGCGAAGGAGGGACGCTCGGAGTGGAGCCTCCACACCACTCCCTGGTATATCTTGCGGGGTCCCAGCCGCACCACCGCCCCCGCACCGGGACGGAGCGATCCGGCCAGTTCCGGACCCACCCCGAACGTGAGCGGGGGAAGCGCCAGCGGCAACACGACATCGGCGTACAGCGGAGGATTTTCCATGCGGGAAGAAATTTCCACAAAGGTAAAATTTACGGCCGTTTTATCGTTCCGAATCCGAAAAAAACTTCTACATTTGTGCCTGTAACTACGACCTCAAGATCCCCGCAGCCCATGGCAAAATTTTCACCCCGGGAACTCACTCCTTCGCTCGTCCTGCGCACTGTCAAGGAGTATGTCTTCATCACCTTCGGCCTGTTCCTCTACGCTTTCGCCTGGACGGGCATCATTCTGCCCGCCAAGATCGTGGGCGGCGGCGTGAGCGGCATGGCCATGCTGATCTACTTCGCCACGGGAGGCGCCGAGGGAGGAGGCATCCCGATCGGCTACTCGCTCTTCGTCATCAATGCCGTGCTGATCCTCTTCTCCGCCTTCATCATCGGCGTGCAGTTCGGAGCCAAGACCATCTTCGCCACCTTCATGCTCGCGCTGGCCATGAGCGTCATGCAGGGCATCGTGCCGCCCGATCTGATCGGCCTGCAGGACGACCGCCTGCTGTCCGCCATCCTCGGGGGCGCCTGCTCCGGCATCGGCATCAGCATCTGCTTCATGCAGGGGGGCAGCACGGGCGGCACCGACATCATCGCCATGATCATCAACAAGTACCGCAACATCAGCTACGGCAAGGTGATCATGTTCTGCGACTTCATCATCATCGGCTGTTCCTATTTCATCGGCAACGGCATCTCGACCGTGATATACAGCTACGTCATCGTCGCCGTTTCGGGCTACATGCTCGACACGGTGCTGGCCGGCAACCGCCAGTCGTCGCAGATACTCATCGTCTCTCAGCGCTACGAGGCGATCGCCGAACACATCTCCACGGAACTGCGGCGCGGGGTGACCCTGCTCGACGGACAGGGATGGTACACCCGCGAGCCGACCAAGGTGGTGATGGTCGTCTGCCGCAAGAACGAGACCAGCTCCCTGTTCCGCATCATCAAGGAGATCGACCCGCAGGCCTTCATCACCGTGGGCAGCGTCATGGGCGTCTACGGCCTGGGCTTCGAAGCCCTGAAAAAATAGGCCCCCCACGGCGGATTCCCCGGAAAAATCCGTAACTTTGTAACAATATACTTTTCGTCACATACCGAACATGAAAAAATTCAAGCGTTATCTGGTCACTTCGGCCCTTCCCTACGCCAACGGCCCGGTCCACATCGGCCACCTGGCGGGAGTTTACATCCCTTCCGACATCTACACCCGTTACCTGCGCCTGCGGGGCGAGGACGTGATCTCGGTGTGCGGATCGGACGAGCACGGCGTGCCGATCACCATCAAGGCCCGGCAGGAGGGCGTAACGCCGCAGGACATCGTCGACAAATACCACAATATCATCAAGAAGGCGTTCGAAGGGCTGGGCATGTCGTTCGACATCTATTCGCGCACCTCCTCGCCCGTGCACCACAGGACGGCCTCCGATTTCTTCCGCACGCTCTACGACAAGGGCGTCTTCACGGAGCAGACCACCATGCAGTATTACGACGAGGAGGCCGGACAGTTCCTGGCCGACCGCTACATCATGGGGACCTGCCCCCACTGCCAGAACGACCGTGCCTACGGCGACCAGTGCGAGAAGTGCGGCAGTTCGCTGGCGGCCACCGACCTGATCAACCCCCGGAGCACGATCACCGGCTCGGTGCCCGTGATGCGGGAGACCCGCCACTGGTACCTTCCGCTGGACCGCTACGAGGAGTTCCTGCGCAAGTGGATTCTGGAAGGGCACAAGGAGTGGAAGGTGAACGTCTACGGGCAGTGCAAGAGCTGGCTCGACCTGGGTCTTCAGCCCCGCGCCGTGAGCCGCGACCTGGACTGGGGCATTCCCGTTCCGGTGGAAGGCGCCGAGGGCAAGGTGCTCTACGTATGGTTCGACGCCCCGATCGGCTACATCTCGGCCACCAAGGAGCTGACCCCCGACTGGGAGAAATACTGGAAGAGCGAGGACACCAAGATGGTCCACTTCATCGGCAAGGACAACATCGTCTTCCACTGCATCGTCTTCCCGTCGATGCTCAAGGCCCACGGGGGTTACATCCTGCCCGAAAACGTGCCGGCCAACGAGTTCCTCAACCTGGAGGGCGACAAGATATCCACCTCGCGCAACTGGGCCGTCTGGCTGCACGAATATCTGGAGGAGTTCCCCGGCAAACAGGACGTGCTGCGCTACGTGCTCTGCGCCAACGCTCCCGAGACCAAGGACAACGATTTCACGTGGAAGGACTTCCAGGCCCGCAACAACAACGAACTGGTGGCCGTGCTGGGCAACTTCGTCAACCGGGCGCTGGTGCTGACCGACAAATATTTCGGGGGGGCGGTCCCGGCTGCCGGAGCCCTCACCGACTACGACCGCGACACGCTGGGCGAACTGCCTGCGCTGAAAAAGTCGCTGGAGGAAAACATCGAGAACTACCGTTTCCGCGAAGCGCTCAAGGACGCCATGGGCATCGCCCGGCTGGGCAACAAGTACCTGGCCGACACCGAGCCGTGGAAGGTGGTCAAGAGCGATCCGGAGCGCGTGGCCACGATCCTCAACGTCGCCCTTCAGATCACGGCCAACCTGGCCATCGCCGTCGAGCCGTTCATGCCCTTCACGGCGGCCAAGATACTGGACATGCTGGCCGTGGAGAAACTGGGCTGGGAGAAACTCGGCACGGCAGACATCCTCCCCGCCGGCCACCGCATCGGCAAGGCGGAGCTGCTCTTCGAGAAGATCGAGGACAGCGTGATCGAACGCCAGCTGCAGAAGCTGGCCGACACGAAACGGGCCAACCAGGAACGCGAGGCCAGCAAGAAGGTGACCGAGCAGAAGGAGAGCGTGTCGTTCGACGATTTCCAGCGGATGGACATCCGCGTGTCGACCATTCTGGCTGCCGAAAAGGTGGCCAAGACCAAGAAACTGCTCAAGCTGACCGTCGACACGGGCATCGACAAGCGGGAGATCGTCTCGGGCATTGCCGAATACTACACGCCCGAGGAGCTGGTCGGCCGTCAGGTGCTGGTACTGGTCAATCTGGAACCGCGCGAGCTGAAAGGCATCCTCTCCCGGGGCATGATCCTCATGGGCGAGGACGCGCTGGGCAAACTGGTGCTCCTCTCTCCCTCCGCAGCCGTCAACAGCGGCGCCACAGTAGGATAGCTAACACAAACCGATAACGTTATGGAAAATTTGGATTGGGGTAATCTGGGTTTCGGCTACCGGAAAACGGATTACAATGTCAGGAGTTATTTCCGCGGCGGCAAATGGGAGGAGCTCACCCTCTCGACCGACGAGAACATCTCGATGAGCATGGCCGCATCCTGCCTGCACTACGGACAGGAGTGCTTCGAAGGGCTCAAGGCCTTCCGCGGCAAGGACGGACGCATCCGGCTTTTCCGCGTGGACGAGAACGCCAAGCGCATGATCTCCTCGGCCGAATACCTCTGCATGGCCGCCCCGTCGGTGGAGATGTTCACCGAGGCCGTCAAAAAAGTGGTGCTGGCTAACGAACGTTTCGTCCCCCCCTACGGCACGGGCGCCTCGCTCTACATCCGGCCGCTGCTGATCGGCACGGGTCCGCAGATCGGCGTGCATCCGGCCGACGAATACCTGTTCATCGTCTTCGTCATGCCCGTGGGCCCCTATTATAAGGAGGGATTCCACCCGATCAAGGTGATCATCGACCGCGACCACGACCGTGCCGCGCCGCTCGGAACGGGCCACATCAAGGCGGGCGGCAACTACGGCGCCAGCCTGATTTCGGGCGAGATGGGCCACGCGAAAGGTTATCCCGGCGTGCTCTACCTCGACGCCTGCCACAAGAAATACATCGACGAATGCGGGGCGGCGAACTTCTTCGCCATCCGCAACGGCAGCTACATCACCCCCGATTCCCACTCGGTGCTCCCCTCGATCACCAACAAGAGCCTGCGGCAGCTGGCCGAAGACATGGGACTGAAGGTGGAACGCCGTCCGGTGGACGTGGCCGAACTGCCCACGTTCGAGGAGGCCGGCGCCTGCGGAACGGCCGCCGTGATCTCCCCGATCGGTTCGGTATTCGATCCCGTCAGCGGCAAGACCGTGGTCTACGGCGACGGGACGAAGGCGGGGCCGTGGAGCGAAAAGCTCTACCATGCCCTGCGCCAGCTGCAGCTGGGCGAGACACCCGATCCCTACGGCTGGGTGACGGTGTTGTGACCGCAGTCCCTCCCGGCCGCCGCGCAGGAAAGGCGGCGGGCCCCACATATCCCGAAACAGAGACCCGTGCCGGACAAAAACGGCATGGGTCTCTTGTTTTTACACCGATTTTACTACATTTGTTCCACGGACTTCCCTGCAGCCGGAACACCCTGCCGCGCGGAAAAACCGGAAAAAGAGAGACGATCCATGAAAAACGCTTCGATTCTGCTGATCTACACCGGAGGGACCATCGGCATGAAGACCGATCCCAGGACGGGAGCACTCGTTCCCTTCGACTTCAACGACATCTACGACGAATTCCCCTATCTGCGGAAACTGAACGTCGATATCGAAGTAATCACCCTCAAACCGATCGACTCCTCGAACGTCACCCCGGAACTCTGGGTGAAGCTAGCCCGGATGCTCCGCGACAACTACCGTGCATTTGACGGCTTCGTCATCCTGCACGGCACCGACACCATGTCCTACACGGCCTCGGCCCTAAGTTTCATGCTCGGCAACCTCGGCAAACCGGTCGTTTTCACCGGGAGCCAGATCCCGATCGGCGTGCTGCGCACCGACGGCCGGGAGAACCTGATCACCGCCATCGAGATCGCCGCCGCGAAAAGAGACGGCGCCGCCGTCGTACCCGAGGTGTGCCTCTACTTCCAGAACCGGCTGTTCCGGGCCAACCGGACCACCAAACACAGCGCCGAACAGCTCAACGCCTTCCGGTCGGACAACTATCCGCCGCTGGCGGAGGTGGGCGTAAGCATCCATTACAACACCCCGTTCATCCGCCGTCCGGAACGCCCCGCACAGACGCTGGAGATCGCCACCACCCTCGACACGGGCGTACTGATTCTCAAGATTTTCCCGGGACTGACCGAATCGGCCTTCCGGGCCATGCTCTCGATCGGAGGCATCCGGGGAATCGTACTGGAAACCTACGGGGCCGGAAACGCGCCCACGGACGAGTGGTTCATCCGCGCCGTAGCCGAAGCGATCGGACGGGGCGTAGTAGTGATGAACGTCACCCAGTGTCCAGGTGGAAGCGTCTCGATGGATTTGTACGAAACAGGGCTCCGCCTGCAGGAGATCGGCGTGGTGAGCGGCCGCGACATCACCACCGAAGCCGCCGTCACCAAACTGATGGTCGTGCTGGGCGGCCGGCCTTCCCCGGAGGAGCTCTCGGCACGTCTAAAAAGTTCCCTGCGGGGAGAAATTAGCGACTAATTCTTTTTTGGAAAGATTTTTTTTCCTATATTTCGCAAAGATTTGTGCGGCTTTTTTGGGAAAAGCGCCCCGGAAAAGGATGAATCCATCCTCTCAATGCGTTGATTACCAAACGTATGAATCCACGTTCTGACGTGTAATATGGAGAAATGACCGAGTGGCTGAAGGTGCGCGCCTGGAAAGTGCGTATACCCCAAAAGGGTATCGTGGGTTCGAATCCCGCTTTCTCCGCAAAAAAATTAACGAAAATTTTTTACCGCTTAATCTCAAACGACAAACAAAAAAAGAATAAGTACTAATTAATTCAACTCTAACTATGAAAAAACTGTTTTTGATTTTGTCAGTGGCCGGGGCGCTCAGCCTGGGTACAGTGAATGCTTTCGCACAAGACGCTGCTACGGCAGACACCGCCGCTACGGAACAGGTCACCGAAGAGGTAGCCGTTGCTGAGGAAGCTACCGCAGTCAATCCCGAGACCGCCGTCGAGGGCACCCCGCTGCATCAGGTTATCAAACAGAAGTTCCTCGAGGGCGGTGCAGGCTGGATGGCCCCTATCCTCCTCTGCCTCGTGCTGGGTCTGGCCGTTGTGATCGAGCGCGTGATCTACCTGAACCTGGCCACCACCAATACCAAAAAACTGATCGCCAATGTTGAAGAGGCTCTGGCCAACGGCGGTATCGAAGCTGCCAAAGAGGTTTGCCGCAACACCCGCGGTCCCGTCGCCAGCATTTTCTATCAGGGTCTGAGCCGTTACGACGAAGGTCTGGACGTAGTCGAGAAATCGGTCGTATCGTACGGTTCGGTTCAGATGGGCCAGATGGAGAGCGGCCTGTCGTGGATCTCGCTGTTCATCGCCCTGTCTCCTATGTTGGGATTTATGGGTACCGTTGTCGGTATGGTGGACGCATTCGACGCCATCCAGGCAGCCGGCGACATCTCCCCGGCACTGGTGGCTGGCGGTATCAAGGTGGCCCTTCTGACGACGCTGGCCGGTCTGATCGCCGCTGTGGTTCTGCAGTTGTTCTACAACTACATCGTATCGAAGATCGACTCGCTGGTGGTTACCATGGAAGACACCTCGATCACGCTGGTTGACATCCTGACCAAATACAGCAAAAAGTAATAACCTGCCATGAAGAATCTATCAATCATACAATATATCCTCATCGCAATCTCCGTCATCACGGTGGCCATGTATTTCCTGGGCCTCGGTGACGTGGACCCGATGCTGATCTGGGGATATATCCTGCTGGGAATCGCAGTAGCTGCGGTGATCATCCTGCCGCTGTTCAATCTGGTGAAGAACCCCAAAGGAGCCGTTCGTTCGCTGGTAGGGCTGGGCATCGTGGTCGTATTGGCCGCAATCTGCTATGCTCTGAGTAGTGACGCTCCGGTTGTCAATTCTGCGGGCGGATTCTTCGAGGATTCTGCTGTGCTGAAAATCAGCGACACGGGACTCTATCTGACCTATATCGCACTGGCCGTAGCCATTCTGGCGGCGATCGGAGGCGAAATACGGAATGCTTTTAAATAGACTTTAAGGTAAAAACCACAAGGAATGGCTAGTAGAAAAGTTCAGGAAATCAATGCAGGTTCGATGGCGGATATTGCCTTTCTGCTGTTGATCTTCTTCCTGGTAGCCACGACCATGAACGTCGATTCGGGTATCCAGCGGGTTCTTCCCCCGATGCCCGACGAGACACAGCCCCAGCAGGCCATGGATGTCAAAAAGAGAAACATCCTGCTGGTGTTCGTAAGTAAGTTCGACGACATCATGGTCGGCGGTGAACGGATGGATATCACCCAGCTCAAAGACAAAGTGAAGGAGTTCGTCCTCAATCCGGCCGACGATCCCAACTTGCCTGAGAAAGAGGTAACCAAAATCGACCTGATCGGGAACTTCCCCGTCAGCAAGGGAGTGGTTTCTCTCCAGAACGACCGTGGTACCAGTTACAACCGTTACATCATGGTTCAGAACGAACTCACCCGGGCCTTCAACGAAATCCGCGACATGGTTGCCGCCCAGTATTTCGGAGGAAAGAAATTCTTAGACCTGGAGGAGGCTCAGCGTACGGCCGTACAGAAAGCCGTGCCGCTGAAGATTTCGGAAGCCGAACCGCGTAATATCGAAGGAGGGAAATAGCGATGGCAGTAATGAAGAAAAAGGGAGACAAGGGAACTCCCGCCATATCGACGGCATCTCTGCCGGACGTTATTTTCATGATCCTGTTCTTCTTCATGGTATCGACCACGATGCGGGAACAAGATATTCTCGTGAAATTCACCCTTCCGGAGGCTACCGAGGTTCAGAAACTGGAGAAAAAGGCGCTGGCAAGCTATATCTACATCGGACAACCGATTCCGTCTTTGCAGTCCAAATTCGGAACGGCTCCCCGCATCCAGCTCAACGACAGCTACAAAACGACCCAGGACATTCTGGAGTTCGTGGCTTCGGAACGGGATAAACTGAGCGAGAACGACCGGCTCCAGATGACCATAGCGATCAAAGCTGACCACATGACCCGCATGGGTATCATCACCGACGTAAAACAGGAGTTGCGGCGTGCGAATGCGCTCAAAGTGAGCTATGCCGCCCAGAAAACCTTGGGATACAATTAAGTCGGATCAATATTCGATAGAAAAACCGGAGTTAGCGCTCCGGTTTTTCTGTTTTCCAATCGGACGATGCCGCTATCGGCTTCGCCAACGGAATCCGGTCCCGGAAAGAGTGTCGCAAAACAGGGAATCCCCGGCTTTCTTATCGCCCATGCAAAACGAAAAGAACAGGGAAAAGAGAGGGAGAAAGGGATACGACCCAACAACCGCCCGGGGAAGGAGCATTTCCCGCCATCCAGAGCACGATCCACCTCCGACAAGAGAAGATTCAACGCCCGGATAAAAAAGCAAAATACGGGGCAGAAAAAGCCCCTATCTCTTCATCACACGGTTCAGCAATTCCAGAAGCAGAGCAAAACCGAGCAAGGCGACCCACCCCAGTCCGATACGGAAAGCGAACTCCACCCGAAGATTCTTGAGCAGGTCGATCAGACAGAACCCCGAGGCGACCGTCAGCAAGACCCAGGCCTGGGAAAGCACCCGGGGCAACAGGGCGTTCCGGCAGGTCGAAGCCTGCCAATTCATCAACCGGGGAAAAACGGCATTGGTCTGCCGTGCCCATGGCAGAAAAGTATCCCCGCACCGGTTTGCCAGCGAATTCTCTTCGGCCAGAATGATCCGTTCGGCAAAAACCCAACACAAAAGCGCCACCAGCACCATATACCACACCACCCCCGTGTAAAGGGTCAGCCCCAGCACGATGAGGATATTCGCCAGATAGTCCGGAAACCGGACCACCGAATAGATTCCCCGGGTAGCGATCCGGTCCTCGAGAGAAGACGAAGGGGCCCTCCGGGCGGCGATCCTGACCGCGAATCCCGCGAAAGCCAGCAGAAGCGAAAGAAGGGAAAGCAGCAGGCTGCCGTACACGATCGAAAAGGGAGTCGTCACCAGCAGGGCTCCCGCTGCCGACAGGGCGAATAACCACGGAAGCCACCTCTTCCGCCGACTCAGCCAGCGTCCGCTGCGCATGGCCCGTTCATAGGTCATCATCGTTCCAGATAGTTTATAGTCTTACGATACAATTTCAGCGCCACGGCGGCCGTCACGATCCCCGCAATCATCCCCAGCAGAATATCCATCGGGAAATGGACCCCCAGGTAGATACGGCTGTAAGAGACGAACAGGGCCCACAACAGGATGCAGACCGTATAGACGCGTGAACGGATCAGCGCCAGCGAAAAGACGGCGATGGAGAAGAGCGTCGCCGCATGGGCCGACACCGTACCGTAAAGTCCGCCCCGGTAGCCGTTCACCGTGTGCACCAGATCGGCGATCGCCTCGGTATGGGTGGGCCGGAACTTGGGCGTAAAGGTTTTGAAAAAGTTGGCGATCTGATCGACACACACCACGCACAGCGCCATGAACGCCACGGCCACCAGCGTCTGTTTCCACCCGTAGCGGCGCCAGAGCAGCCACACGATCAGCAGATAGAGGGGCACCCAGGTCAGTTTGCCCGACGCCAGCCAGAAAAGACGGTCGGCGAAAGCGCCCCCGTCGAAGTTCAGCGCCAGGAACAACTCCTGATCCAGATGCAGCAATTCGTTCAGCATATAAAGGATAACGGTTTCTTAGAACTGAAAGTATATGAAAGGTTGTATATCCGAAGATTTGATCTGCATCACGCCCCAGATGAGCACGGCGATCGCCACGGCCTGCACGAACACCGGAAGCCGGACAACTCCGCGCCGCGCCGACTCCTCCCAGCTGCCGGGCAACAGATGGAGCAGGTAGCCGACCGCCATCAGAGAGAAGACCCCGGCATAGCCTCCGATCACCTGCGGAATAAGTTCCGGACTGAAATCGGTGAATATCTGCCGTAGCATCTGCATGCCGGTGGCCATGTCTTTCGCCCGGAAGAGAATCCAGCCCAGGCAGACGACATGGAACGTGAACAACATGCCCAGCACCCGCCGCCAGGGCCGCATCTGGCTTCCCACGGCCTTGAACCCGAAACGTTCGATGGCGAATTTATGCACGGCGAGCGCCCCGCCGTGGAGCGCCCCCCACAGCACGAAACGCATGGCCGCCCCGTGCCACAGACCGCCCAGCAACATGGTGAGCATCAGATTGAGGTAAGTGCGCCAACGCCCCTTGCGGTTTCCTCCGAGCGAAATGTAGAGGTAATCCTTCAGCCAGCTCGACAGCGAAATGTGCCACCGTCTCCAGAATTCGGTGATGGTGGCCGACTTGTAGGGCGAATCGAAGTTCCGGTTGAACCGGAAACCGAGGAGCAGGGCGATACCGATGGCCATGTCGGAATAGCCCGAAAAGTCGCAGTAGATCTGCAGTGCATAGCCGTAGACCCCGAGCAGGTTCTCGAATCCGCTGTACAGCAGCGGATCGTCGAAAACCCGGTCCACGAAATTGAGGCTGATGAAATCGGAGATCACCGCCTTTTTGAAAAGGCCCGAAACGATCAGGAACACTCCCGTCCCGAACATCTGCCGGGTCACGACCAGCGGATTCTGCCGTATCTGAGGAATGAAGTCGCGGGCCCTCACGATGGGCCCCGCCACCAGCTGCGGGAAGAACGACAGGTAAAAGAGATAGTCCATCCAGCACCGCAGGGGGTCTATCCGCCGACGGTAGATGTCGATCGTATAGCTCATCGACTGGAACACGAAGAAGGAGATGCCCACCGGCAGGAAGATATTCCGGAAATCGAGCCAGTTCCGGCCCGCCAGGTCGTTGGCGATCCCGATGAAGAAGTTCGTGTACTTGAAATAGGCCAGCATACCCAAATTGACGCATACGCTGAGCGCCACGAGCCACCGCCGGGCCGTGCGTCCCTGTGTCCGGCCCATCGCCAGCCCGATCAGGTAGTCGGACGTGGCTGTAAAAATGAGCAGCAGGAAGTAGATGCCGCTGGTCTTGTAGTAGAAATAGAGCGAAAAGAGGGTGACGTAAACCATGCGGAGCATCACCGCCCGGCGCATGAATCCATAGAAGAACGAAAACCCGGCGAAAAGGAAGAGGAACAGACCGCTGCTGAAGATCAGCGGCGCTTTCGGATCGTATGTCAGAATCCGCACGAGCGATTCTCCTATGTCGGGCCAGTCGAGTGTCATCGGACTATTCGGTTATAGTAATCCACAAAAGCGTTATAGAGCATCCGGGCCTGAAGAGTGTACCCCTCTTCGGAGAGGTGGATGCGGTCGCGCCTCACGAGGCCGGCCTGCTGCCAACGGCCGTTGGCTCCCGCCCCTCCGGCCGCCCGGTAAAAATCCCAGAAAGCCGCCCCGCACTCGGCGGCGGCCCGCCCGATCAGAGCGGCCGTACGGGCCCCGTTGGGATTGACCACCCGCACGTAGCGTCCTTTCGAATATTGCCTTTTGCAAAACTCCATCGGCGCCGTAAGCAGCAGCGGAACACCCGGATTGACCCGTTGCAGACTCCTCACGAAAGCGACGATCTGCCGGTAAACGTATTCCGTATTGTAATTGCGACCGAACGAATCGTTGGTACCCAGCGACACCACGATCAGATCGGGAGCCAGCAGGGCCGACTGCCGCACCAGCTCCTCCCCGTTGCGGTTCAGATGTTCGAACGTCGTGCCGTTGATACCCGAGGCATGATAAAGCACGCCCGGACGGCCGTTTTCGAGCGAAAATCCGTAGAAGACGGGAGTATCGTAGAGACTGTCCCTCACCGGGGCCCAAAGGGCCGTCTCCGTCACGGGACGGTCGAGCACCACGGCCGTCATCTCCTCCGTATCGCCGCAGGGGCAGGCGATCCCCGCCGCCAGCGAATCGGGTGCCAGCAGCAGCGGCGCATGCGGATGGTGGAACGCCCTCACCAACGAAAAACTGTCACGGGCCGAAATCGTAAAACGGGCATCCGGCTCGTCCGTCGCCAGGGCCATGGCCGTCACACCCACCGGACAGTCGGCGGATGCTCCCGTACAGCGGTAGCCCGTCCACCGGTTGGGCGACGTGATCCGGTAACCGAACGGTTCGTTCGTCCCGATCAGCCGCAGGGGAGCCACCAGCCCCCTGCCGGCACTGCCGAAATCGCGCTGGAAAAACATGCGGAGCGTATCGGTCAGAAAACCCGCCTGCACGTGGGAATCCCCTATGTGGAAAACGGAAACGACCCCCTCTCCGCCCTGCCTGAGCGCCACGAGCCGGCGCACGAAGGGCTCCAGCACGCCGAGACTGTCCGTGATCCGGTTCGCCGCCGAATCGACGAGCCTCTCCGCGACGGGAGGCATCTCCACCCGGGCGAGCGGTTCCGCGGCCTCCGCCCGGACAGCCGCCCCCGGAACCGGAACGAGGCCCCACGACAGGACGGCCACCACCGTATGACGCACTACCCTATTCATATCCATTGCCGGTTACATTCGAAACACCCGGGGTATCGGCCGCAGAAAGGGCTCGCACAACCGAATCCTGCCGGCGCCGTTCCTCTTCCCGCCTGCGCCGCCGCTGCTCCTCCATCCGCATGAGATAGTCCTCCTCGCCCCGCATCAGCGAGGCGGCCAGCCGGCGGGCGACGTAACGGCCTCCGGCGAAACCTATGTGGGTATAGTCCTTGGCCGCCCAGCCCCGCTCCACGAAAGCCGCCATGCTTCCCTCGCCGCCCATCGCCCGGAACGTATTCCAGAAGGCCACCCCGCTGCGGCGTGCGGCGGCACGCTGGGCATCGATCATCAGCGGCACGCCGGGCATGGTGACCATCTCCCCCTCCTGGCGGGTGCTGCGGTCGCCGATTCCCATCACGAGCAGCGAACTGCCCGGGAAACAACGCTCCACGAAATCCACGATCCGGCTGAGCTGGGTACCGTACCCGTCATAACTGCCCGCCTCGGGCGACATGGCATTGAGCCCGTACTGGAGTACGATCAGGTCGAACCCGAGCAGACGGCCGATCTGGGCGTCGATCACGCTGTTCGTACCGAACAGGGCCAGCCCGCTGTTGCCCCGGATCGAATAGTTGTCCAGCCCCACGCCCGTATCGTCGCCGAACACCACGCCGTAGCCGTAGAAACCCGCGGGCTCGGTGACACGCACCCGCAGCTTACGGATCTCACCCGTGACGCATATCTGCTGCACGAAAGGCGTGCTGTCGGGACGGAATAACCGTTGCAGGGAGTCGTTGACCGTCACGTGTACGACGGCGCGGCCCTCGTTGATGAAGAGCAGGCGGGCCGAACTGCACAACTGCAGATGCCGACGGAAAGAGGTTCCCTCGAACAGGGCCTCGGCCCCCTCGTCCGGAACGCTGACCGAACCGGAAACGGAAAACTTGTCCCGGATCTCCTCGGGCGCCGATTTTTTCTGCACCACGCTGTAAGTCGTCCAGCCCGAAAAAGAGTGTTTCACCGAGCCGCGGAACTGGGCCACCGGCGAGGAGAAGGGCACGAAACCCACGCCCCGCCCCCCGTAAAGGGTCTGGAACTGCTCCCGCAGATCGGCCGTGAAAATATCCCCTTCGATGAACGAATCGCCCAGCACGGCGATCCGCACCGGGCGGCGGTCCGCTTCGCCCAGCGCCCGGTAGAAACGGTCCATCTGCCTGTCATCCCCGCTGAAATCCTCGATCTCCACCACTCCGGCCGTATCGGCCAGCGACGACGGGCGGCGCACGGCCGCGGAATCCCGCACTCCGCCCGCCGACGGAGGCACCGGTCCGCCGATCGACCAGTCCAGCGTGGCCGCCGCAGGCAGGGAACGGGCCGAGTCGATCCTCTCGGCGCTGGCCGCATCGGCGCTCTCGCCGAGAAAGGTAGTATCGAAGTAGGCATCGGCCATCAGCAGCTCCGAGGAATCTTCGGCCCGGATCAGATCGGAGACGATATTGGCCCGCTTGAGGCAGACGCCGCCTACCCGGAACCCGGGCACGAAACTCAGACCCAGCATCAGGACGACCACCGTCGCCGTGATCCCGAACGTGCGGAACGTATAATCTCTTTCGTCTGCCATGGTATCGACCCCTGCGGGAGCAGCAAAGGTACGAATTTGTTCGGTATTTCTACACCCCGGAACCGTTCTCCCCGCCCGATTCCGACAAAAAATCCGGCCCTGCGGAGAGGGCCGGAGGATACGATACGGGAGACGCCGCCGTCAACGCTTCTTCAGCGGCAGGAATTTCTTCAGTTCGGCCACGTTCTTGTAGGCGGGACGGATGATGCGCCGGCTGTCGAAGTTGAGTTCCTCGATCCGGTGGGCCGTCCAGCCCGTGATGCGGCTCATGGCGAACAGGGGCGTATAGACTTCCTGCGGCAGCCCGATCATGTCGTACACGAAACCCGAATAGAAGTCCACATTGGCGCAGACCCGCTTGTTGACCTGGTTGCCCTTGTAGTTCATGAAACACTCCACGGCCCGCTCCTCGAGCAGCTCCAGGAAGGCGAATTCCCGCTCACGGCCCTTTTCGACGGCCAGTTCGCGGGCCTTCTCCTTGAGCAGCAGGGCCCGCGGATCGGAAACGGTGTAGACGGCGTGACCGATACCGTAGATCAGCCCCTTTTTGTCATACACCTCCTTGCGGAGCATCTTCATCAGGTAATCGTCGATCTCCTGCACGTCCGTCCAGTCCCGGATCGTCTCCTTCAGATGGAGGAACTGGTCGGTCACGGCCTTGTTGGCACCGCCGTGCAGGGGACCCTTGAGCGAACCGATCGCCGCGGCGATCGAGGAGTAAGTGTCCGTCCCCGAAGAGCTGGTCACGCGCACCGTGAAAGTGGAGTTGTTACCGCCTCCATGCTCGGCATGGAGCACCAGCGCCAGATCGAGCACCCGCGCCTCCAGGTCGGTGAACTCGCCCTTGAGCATGTAAAGGAAATTCTCCGCGACCGAAAGGTTCTCCTTCGGGTGGCGGATATGGAGCGAACGGCCCTGCCGGCTGTGGCGCACCACGTTATAGGCATAGGCGATGATGGTCGGGAAACGGGCGATCAGCTCGATCGACTGGCGGATCAGGTTCTCCCGCGAGGTGTCGTCCGGCGCCGGGTCGAAAATGTACATTTCCAGCACGCAGCGCGCCAGGATGTTCATGATGTCCTGCCCCTCCAGGTCGAGAATGTTCATCTTCGTCTTCTGCTCCAGCGGCATGTAGGTGGCGATCAGACTGCGGAACACCTCGTCCTCCTCCTTGTCGGGCAGATAACCCGAAAGCAGCAGGAAGGCCGTCTCCTCGAACCCGAACCGGTTCTCGGCATAAAATCCCTTCACCAGATCCTCCACGTCGATTCCCCGGTAGACCAGTTTGCCGGGGATGGCCTTCAACCCTCCCTGGGGCAGGCGCTCGTATCCCACCACGTCGCCGATCTTGGTCAGGCCGACCAGCACGCCCGAGTGGTCCTCGTTACGCAACCCCCTCTTTACATTGTACTTTACGAACAGATCGGGATCGATCCGGCTCGTCGTCTTGATCGACTCCGAGAGTTTGTAAATGATATATTCCTGTTTCATTTCCATCTTTTTCGCTTGGCATCCTCCATTTATTCCCTCGCAATATACACAAAATATCGGGAAATTAAACAAGTTGTTATGGATTTTTCAGACCAATACCCCGCACAACAGCTTTCCGGAAACGGAACGGACACCGTTCCGCACCGCGGGCTTTCGACCGGTCCGAAAGCATCCTACGCCCCGGCCAGCTTCCTGCGGAGCCCTTCGTCGAGGGCCGACAGGAACTCCTGCGTATTGAGATAATCTTCGCGGGCGACGGCTCCCCCCCTGACCAGCATCGCCAGGTCCTTGGTCATCCGGCCCGACTCCACGGTCTCCACGCAGACGGCTTCGAGCGCTCCGGCGAAACGGAGGAGCGCCTCGTTCCCGTCGAGCGCCGCCCGATGCGCCAGTCCCCGCGTCCAGGCGAAAATCGAAGCGATCGGATTGGTCGAGGTCTCCTCGCCCCGCTGGTGGAGCCGGTAATGGCGCGTCACGGTGCCGTGGGCGGCCTCGGCCTCCATCGTCTTTCCGTCCGGAGTGACCAGCACCGAGGTCATCAACCCCAGCGAACCGAAGCCCTGCGCCACGGTGTCCGACTGCACGTCGCCGTCGTAGTTCTTGCAGGCCCATACGAAACCGCCGCTCCACTTGAGGGCCGAAGCCACCATGTCGTCGATCAGCCGGTGTTCGTAGGTCAGCCCGAGCGCATCCATCCGCTCCTTGTAGTCCGACCGATAAACCTCCTCGAAAATATCCTTGAACCGGCCGTCGTACTGTTTGAGAATCGTGTTCTTCGTGCTCAGATAGAGGGGCCATCCCTTGCTCAGGGCCATGTTGAAACAGGCATGGGCGAATCCCCGGATCGAGGCATTGGTGTTGTACATGCACATGGCCACCCCGTCGCCGGCGAAATCGTACACCTTCCAGCTGCGGGTCGTCCCGTCCTCGGCAGTGAAGGTCATCGTCAGCGTGCCCCGCCCTCCGGTCACCACGTCCGTCGCACGGTACTGGTCGCCGAAAGCGTGACGTCCGATGCAGATCGGCTGCGTCCAGCCCGGCACCAGCCTCGGCACGTTGCGGCAGATGATCGGCTCGCGGAAGACCGTGCCGTCCAGAATGTTCCGGATCGTCCCGTTGGGCGACTTCCACATCTTCTTGAGGCCGAACTCCTTCACGCGGGCCTCGTCGGGCGTGATCGTGGCGCATTTGATCCCCACGTTGTACTTCCGGATCGCCTCGGCCGCCTCGACCGTCACCCGGTCGTCCGTGGCGTCACGGTTTTCGATCCCGAGGTCGTAATACTTGATGTCTATGTCCAGATAGGGCAGAATCAGCTTCTCCTTGATGAATTTCCAGATCACCCGCGTCATCTCGTCCCCGTCCAGTTCCACTACGGGATTGGTTACCTTGATCTTCTCCATAAATCGTGTCCGTTATGCGTTTAACCTTTGTAATTGAGGGCCGAACCCGCCTTGAACCACTCGATCTGGAGCGGATTGTAGGTATGGTTCGCCTCGAATGCCTCCTCCGTGCCGTCGCCGTGCTCGAGCACCACGCGCAGGGGCTTCCCGGGCGCGAAATCCGCAAGGCCCTGCACCGATATGCGGTCGTCCTCCCGGATGCGGTCGTAGTCGGCCTTGTCGGCGAACGTGAGGGCCAGCACGCCCTGCTTTTTCAGATTCGTCTCGTGAATCCGCGCGAACGACTTCACCAGAATGGCCCTGACCCCGAGGAAACGGGGTTCCATGGCGGCATGCTCGCGCGAGGAGCCCTCGCCGTAATTCTCCTCGGCCACCACCACCGAACCGATTCCGTGCCTCTTGTAATCCTTGGCTACGGCCGACACGGCCCCGCGGCTTCCGTCCAGCTGGTTGAGCACGTCGTTGGTCCCGCCCGTGAAGGCGTTCACGGCCCCCATCAGCAGGTTGTCGGAGATATTCTCCAGGTGTCCCCGGAAACGGAGCCAGCTGCCCGCCATCGAAATGTGGTCGGTGGTACACTTGCCCGCCGCCTTGATAAGCAGCGGCAGCTTGTGCAGATCGTTTCCGTCCCACGGATCGAAAGGCTTCAGCACCTGCAGGCGCTGCGAATCGGGCCGGATGGTCACCTCCACGGACCTGCCGTCCGCCGAAGGAGCCACGTAACCGTTGTCGTCCACCGTCATTCCCCGGTGCGGCAGCGCATCGGCCTGCGGCGGATCGAGCCGCACGGCTTTGCCTTCCCGGTCGGTCAGCGTGTCGGTCAGGGGATTGAAACAGAGGTCGCCGGCCAGCGTAAGGGCCGTCACCAGCTCGGGCGAGGCCACGAAGGCATGGGTGTTGGGATTGCCGTCCGCCCGTTTGGCGAAATTCCGGTTGAACGAGGTGACGATCGAATTGGCCCGCTGCGGATCGTCCGTACGGCGGTTCCACTGTCCGATGCAGGGACCGCAGGCATTGGTCATCACCACGGCTCCGATCGCCTCGAAACCGGCGATGATCCCGTCGCGCCGCGCCGTACAGAGCACCTGCTCGGAACCGGGATTGACGATGAACTGCGCCTTCACTTCCAACCCCTTTTCCGCGGCCTGGCACGCTACCGAAGCGGCCCGGCCCAAGTCTTCATAGGAGGAGTTGGTACACGACCCGATCAGTCCCACCTCCATCCGGCGGGGATACCCCTTCTCCCGCACGACGGCGGCGAATTCCGAGATCGGATGGGCCGCATCGGGCGTAAAGGGCCCGTTGATATAGGGTTCCAGTTTCGAAAGGTCGATCTCGATCACCCGGTCGTAGCAGCGTTCGGGAGCGGCCTCCGCCTCCGGATCGGCCCGCAGGTACTCCTTCATCCCGTCGGCCAGCGCGGCCGCCTCCCCGCGGCCGGTGGCCCGCAGGTACTCCGCCATCCGCCCGTCGTAGGGGAAGAGCGAAGCGGTAGCCCCCACCTCGGCCCCCATGTTGCAGATCGTGGCCTTGCCCGTGGCGGAGAGCGATGCGGCCCCCTCGCCGAAATATTCGATGACGGCGTTCGTCCCCCCCTTCACGGTGAGGATGCCCGCCAGTTTCAGAATCACGTCCTTCGGAGCGGCCCAGCCGCCGAGCTTTCCTTTCAGGTGCACGCCGATCAGGCGGGGCATCTTCAGCTCCCACGGCATGCCGGCCATCACGTCCACGGCATCGGCACCGCCCACGCCGATCGCCAGCATGCCCAGACCTCCCGCATTGGGAGTGTGGGAATCGGTACCCACCATCATGCCGCCGGGAAAGGCATAGTTCTCCAGCACCACCTGATGAATGATTCCCGCCCCGGGTCTCCAGAAACCGATTCCGTATTTGTCGGCCACCGTGCGCAGGAAGTCGTACACTTCCCGGTTCGTGTCGAGGGCCCGCGGCAGGTCGCTTCCCGCCCCGTTCTCGGCCTGGATCAGGTGGTCACAGTGCACCGACGCGGGCACGGCCGTCCGTTCCCGCCCGGCATTCATGAACTGGAGAAGCGCCATCTGGGCCGTAGCGTCCTGCATGGCCACTCGGTCGGGCGCGAAATTGACGTAATCCTCTCCCCGTCGGTACCGCGCGATCTGTTCCGGATCGTATAAATGCGCATACAAAATCTTCTCCGCCAGTGTCATGGGACGTCCCAGCACCTCCCTCGCCCGGTCGATGCGCCCGGCCAGCGAGCCATAGACCTTTCCGATCAAATCCAAATCGAACATAGTATCCTTCGGTTAAATATGTTTTGTGCAAAGATAAACATTTTGTTAAAATAAAGTTCCGGCCGATCCGGTTTTTCACGGCCGAATCCCTTTCCATACAAAAATTCTTCCGGACCGCCCTCGCTCCGCATCGGACGGAAAGCCGAAGCCACGCAGCCATTTCCGGAACCGCAAAGGAATCCCGGGCCCCGCGCCCCCGCAACGAGAGGCCGCTCCGGGAATCAGTGCGCCTCCAGCCAGTTCTCCCCCACCCCGAAATCGGCCGTAAGGGCCACCTTCAGGGCGGCGGCATGCTCCATGGCCCCGACCACGACCCGGATCACCTCCTCCCGTTCGGGCTTGTAGAGGTCCACCACCAGTTCGTCGTGCACCTGCAGGATCACCTTCGAACGCAGGCCGAGCCGCCCGAATTCCCGATGTACGGCGATCATGGCCAGCTTCATGATATCCGCCGCGCTGCCCTGGATCGGGGCATTGATGGCGTTCCGCTCGGCCAGTCCCCGTGCCACGGCGTTATGGGAACGGATGTCGGCCAGGAAGCGTTTCCGGCCGAAAATCGTGCTCACATAACCGTCCTCGCGGGCCTGAGCGATCACCCGGTCCATGTACTCCTTCACCCCGCGGTAGGAGGCGAAATAGCCGTCGATGATCTCTTTGGCCTCCGTGCGCGGAATGTTGAGCCGCTGGGCCAACCCGAAGGCGGAAATACCGTAGATAATACCGAAATTGGCCGTCTTGGCCCTCCGTCGCTGCTCGGACGTCACCTTCGGCAGCGGCACCCCGAACAGGCGGGAAGCCGTGGCCGCATGGATGTCCTCCCCGTGGCGGAACGCCTCGATCAGGGCCGGATCGCCGCTCAGATGGGCCATCAGCCGCAGTTCCACCTGACTGTAATCGGCCGATAGCAGCAGGTGGTCGTCGTCGGCCGGGACGAAGGCCTTGCGGATCTCGCGGCCCCGCTCGTCCCTCACGGGAATGTTCTGGAGGTTGGGATTGGTCGAACTGAGCCGTCCGGTCGCCGTCACCGCCTGATTGAACGAGGCGTGGACACGGCCCGTCTTCGGGTTGACCAGCTGGGGCAGCGCCTCGACATAGGTGGAAAGGAGCTTCTTGACGCCCCGGTATTCGAGGATCAGCCCGATGATGGGATGACGGTCGGAGAGCATCTGGAGATACTCCTCGTCGGTCCGGTACTGTTTCGTCTTGGTCAGCTTGGGCTTCGGGTCGACGTTCAGTTTCGTGAAGAGGATGTCGCCCAGCTGACGGGCCGAATTGACGTTGAGCGCCGGCTCGCCGGCCAGCTCGCGGATACGCTCCTCGATGCCGCCCAGCTCCTCGTTCAGCCGGCGGCCGTAGTCGGCCAGGATACCGCAGTCGATCCGCACGCCGGCCAGTTCGATGTCGGCCAGCACGTCGATCAGAGGCTCCTCGATGTCGCGGTAGAGCTTCTCCAGCCCCTGCTCCACCACCTTCGGCCACAGCACCTCCTTCAGCCGGAGGGTCACGTCGGCATCCTCGGCGGCATACTCCGCCACGGTCTCCACCGCCACCCGGTCCATCGTCAGCTGTTTCGCCCCGCGGCCGATCAGGGTCTCGATCTCCACGGGTGCATACCCCAGGTAGGTGCGGGAGAGGAAATTCATGTTGTGGCGCGACTCGGGATCGAGCAGGTAGTGCAGCAGCATGGTGTCGTACTTGAATCCCCGCACCCGGATACCGAGGCGGCTGAGCACCATGATGTCGAACTTGAGGTTCTGGCCGATCTTCGCCACCGAAGCGTCCTCGAAAAGCGGTTTGAGCAGGGCGGCGTAAGCGGCCGTATTGACGGGATCGCAGGGCAGGTACCACGCCTCATGAGCCCGGATGCTGAACGACATGCCCACGATGCGGTCGCCGAAAATATCGAATCCCGTGGTCTCCGTGTCGAAACAGAACTCTCCCCGGGCCCTCAGCCGTTCCACCACGGCGGACAGCTCTTCCGGCGTGCGGACGATCCGGTATTCGTGGGGCGTGTCGGCCACCGTCGCATACTGCGAAGCGGCGAACAAGTCCCCCTGCGCCTCCTCTTCCGCCGCCGGGGCGGGCGCGGCCGCTGTCGTCCCCGTCCCGGCGAACAGGTCGCCCTGACCGGACAGGGACGCCTGCGCCGCTTTGGAAGAGCGGCGGGAAGCCGGTGCCGCGGCCGGGTCCGGAGCCTGCCGCACGGCCCCGGCGGACGTATCCCCCTCCACCGGAGCCTCCGCGCCCGACGGAGAACAGGAGGGAATAAAGATACCGGCATCCACCTCGCGGATGAACATATTGAATCCGAGCCGGCGGAACACCTCCCGCAGCCGGTCGCAGTCGGGGTCCTCCATCGCCAGGGCCTCGGGACAGAAGTCGATCGGTACGTTCATTTCGATCGTGGCCAGCCGCTTGGAAAGGGCCAGCTGTCCGGCCGTCGCCAGAATGTTCTCCCGCTGCCTGCCCCCGATCTCCTCGACGTGGGCCAGAATCTCCTCCACCGGACCGAAACGGGAGACCAGTTTCACGGCTCCCTTCTCCCCGATGCCGGGCACGCCGGGAATATTGTCCGAGGCGTCGCCCCACAGGGCCAGAATGTCGACAATCAGCCGGGGATCGTCCACGCCGTAGTGCTCCCGGATCTGGTCGCAGCCGACGATCTCGACGCCTTCGCCCCCCTTGCCCTGTTTGTAGATATAGACCGTGGGGCGCACCAGCTGGCCGTAGTCCTTGTCGGGCGTCACCATATAGACCGTGTATCCCTCGGCGGCGGCCTTTCCCGAAAGGGTGCCGATCACGTCGTCGGCCTCGTATCCGGGCACTTCGAGAATCGGGATGCGGAGCGCCTGGAGAATCTCCTTAATATAGGGCACCGACGCGACGATGTCCTCCGGCGTGGCCGAGCGGTTGGCCTTGTAGTCGGGATAGAGTTCATGCCGGAAATTGCCTCCTTTGGGATCGAACGCCACGCCGAGATAACGGGGCCGTTCGCGCTTGATGATATCCCGGAGGAACTTGGTGAACCCGAACACGGCCGAGGTGTTGAGCCCTTCCCCGTTACGCATCGGGCGGCCCATGAAGGCATAGTAGCTGCGGAAGATCAGCGCATAGGCATCGACCAGAAAAAGTCTTTTGGATTCGTCGTTGGACATGGCGGCAAACAGGATTATCGGATGGATACAAAAACATGGCAGGGACCGCTTCTGGAGAAGCGGTCCCTGCAAAGATAACAAAAGATTCCGCGGAATCGGCATCCGCCGCCGGATGCCGGGTCACTTCTTCCGGACCGGGGGCCGAAACCGGCGGCACAGGCCGGGACAGGCTGCCCGGAAAATAAAGTTTGCCGGAAAATTTCCGCACACGCGATTGCCCGCAGAACGCAATCCCTTACCCCCTCCCGGTCACCCGTTGTCGCAGCTCAGCCACTCGGCGTAGGAGGTGGCCGTTTCGTGCATCCGCACGGCACGCAGGGAGACCCCCTCGGGCAACTCGGCGGCGATCGCCGCCGCGAAACGGGCTACCATATTCTCGCACGTGGGCTGGTAGTCCACCGCCTCAATGCGGTCGAACCGCGAGCGGAGCGTCTCCACGAGAGGACGGTTCCCCTCCGTGTCGCGGATCACCAGCGCATGGTCGTAACGAGAGACGATCAGCCGGTTCACCAGCTCCTTGAGCACGCCGAAGTCCATCACCATGCCGTATTTCGGATGGGACGGATCGGCGAGGGGCTCCCCCGCCACGGTAACGAACAGTTTGTAGGAATGGCCGTGGATCTGGCTGCACGCGCCGTCGTACCCCTCCAGCGCATGGGCCATCTCGAACGAAAACTCCTTGGTCAGACGGATCACGCTCATACCTACTCCGACATCACGTTATCGACGTTCACCTGCCGGGTGAACGCTTCGTTCAGCGAAATGAAGGTCTCCGTGTTGGAGATGCCCGAAATCTTGAGCACGTGGTCGAAAATGGTGTGCATCAGGTGCTCGTTGTCCACGCAGTAGAGCTTGATCAGGATATTGTACTGGCCGGTGATGAAGTGGCACTCCACGATCTCGGGAATCCGGCGCAGGGCCTCCACCGTGTCCAGGTTCATGGTGGGATCGGAGACCCGTATCCCGATGATGGCGCAGACGTCGAATCCCAGCGTCTTGGGATCGACCTCCAGCCGCGAACCGAGGATCACCCCCTGGTCGTCCAGCTTCTTGACCCGCTGGTGGATGGCGGCCCCGGAAATCCCGCATTCGCGGGCGATCTCCAGAAAAGGCATCCGGGCATTCTTGATGAGGTATTGGAGTATCTTTCGGTCGATGGCGTCGATGTTTACTTTCGGCATAACGATAGGGTTTACTGTAAATATACTATTTCAGCACGCCCAGTTCGCGTCCCACCTTGGTGAAGGCGGCGATGCAGCGGTCGAGCTGTTCGGTGGTGTGGCCGGCCGAAACCTGCACCCGGATACGGGCCTGGCCCTTCGGCACGACGGGATAGTAGAAACCGGTGACGTAGATACCCTCCTCCAGCAGCTTCGCGGCCATCCTCTGTGACAGCGGGGCGTCGTAGAGCATCACGGCGCAGATAGCCGACTGGGTAGGCTTGATGTCGAATCCGGCGGCGAGCATGCCCGTGCGGAAATGCTCCACGTTGGCCACCAGACGGTCGTGCAGTTCATCGCTTTCGGCCAGCATTCTGAAGACCTCCAGCCCGGCACCCACCACGGCGGGCGGCAGCGAATTGGAGAAGAGGTAGGGCCGCGACCGCTGCCGCAGCATGGCGATGATCTCCTTGCGGCCCGTGGTGAAACCGCCGATCGCACCGCCGAAAGCCTTGCCGAGCGTCCCGGTGATGATGTCCACCCGGCCGCGGACGTCGAACTGTTCGGTCACGCCCCGTCCCGTGGCACCCACCACGCCGGCCGAATGGCATTCGTCCACCATGACCAGCGCATCGTATTTCTCGGCCAGTTCGCATATCCTGTCCATCGGGGCCACGTTGCCGTCCATCGAGAAGACGCCGTCCGTGACGATGATCCGGAAACGCTGGGCCTGCGCCAGCTTCAGACAGTTCTCCAGCTCCTCCATGTCGGCATTGGCGTAACGGTAACGCACGGCCTTGCACAGCCGCACGCCGTCGATGATCGAAGCGTGGTTGAGCGAATCGGAGATGATGGCGTCGTTCTCGCCCAGCAGGGGTTCGAACACGCCCCCGTTGGCGTCGAAGCAGGCGGCGTAGAGAATCGTATCTTCGGTGCCGAAATAGTCGGCGATCGCCTTTTCGAGTTGCTTGTGAATATCCTGCGTACCGCAGATGAAGCGCACCGAGGACATGCCGTACCCGCGGCGGTCCATCATCCGTTTGGCCGCCTCCGCGAGCCGCGGATGGTCCGACAGGCCCAGGTAATTGTTGGCGCAGAAATTGAGCACCTTCTTTCCGCCCACTTCGATCTCGGCCCGCTGGGGCGATTCGATGATCCGTTCCTCCTTATACAGTCCCGCCTCGCGGATCGAAGCGAGCTCCTGCTCCAAAAATGTTTTGATTTCGCCGTACATAACTCCGAATCTTTAACTGGAAACTACGTTCATGTTACAATGTGTTAGCAAAGTTACTTTTTTCCGGGAAAAATCCCTACGATATAGCGAAAATTATTGACGAATTGCGTAACTTTGGGCGCAAACGGCGATTTTTTAAAGAAACTTAAAAACGTTGGACAAACATAATACAGCAAGCTATGCAATCGATTGACAGTTATGATTTCAAGGGCAAACGCGCCATTATCCGCGTGGATTTCAACGTACCCCTGAACGAAAAATTCGAAGTGACGGACGACACCCGCATCCGGGCCGCCATCCCCACCATCAAGAAAGTGCTCGAAAAGGGCGGATCGGTGATTCTCATGTCGCACCTGGGCCGTCCCAAGAAGAACAACGACGACAAGTTCTCCCTGTCGCACATCGTGACGGCCGTGGAGAAACGGCTGGGCGTGAAGGTGATGTTCGCCGGCGACTGCATGGGTGAGAAGGCCGCCGAAATGGCCAAGAACCTGAAACCCGGCGAGGTGATGCTGCTCGAAAACCTCCGTTTCTACGCCGAGGAGGAGGGCAAGCCCCGGGGACTGGCCGACGACGCCACCGACGAGGAGAAGGCCGCCGCCAAGAAAGAGGTGAAAGCCAGCCAGAAGGAGTTCGTGAAGAAGCTGGCCTCCTACGCAGACGTCTATATCAACGACGCCTTCGGAACGGCCCACCGCGCCCACGCCTCGACGGCCCTGATCGCCGACTACTTCCCCAACGACAAGATGTTCGGCTACGTGATGAACGGCGAGCTGAAGGCCATCGACCAGGTGATGGAGTCGCCCGCCCGGCCGTTCGTGGCCATCATCGGCGGATCGAAAGTGTCGTCGAAGATCACGATCATCGAAAAACTGATGGAGAAGGTCGACAGCCTCATCATCGGCGGCGGCATGACCTACACCTTCATGGCCGCCCAGGGCGGCAAGATCGGCGGTTCGATCTGCGAGCCCGACCAGTTCCCCGTGGCCCTTTCGATCCTGGCCAAGGCCAAAGAGAAGGGAATCAAGATCGTAATGGCCGAAGACGCACTCTGCGCCGACGCTTTCAGCGAAGACGCCAACACGCAGGTATGCCCCTCGAACGACATTCCCGACGGATGGGAGGGTCTGGACATCGGCCCCAAGGCGAAGGAGAGCTTCCGCGAACACATCCTGGGCTGCAAGACGATCCTGTGGAACGGTCCGGTGGGCGTATTCGAGATGGACAAGTTCGCCGAAGGCTCGAAGGCCGTGGCCGTAGCCATCGCCGACGCGACCGCCAAAGGCGCCTACTCCCTGATCGGAGGCGGCGACTCGGTGGCCTGCATCAACAAGTTCGGACTGGCCGACAAGGTCAGCTACGTATCGACCGGAGGAGGCGCCCTGCTCGAATACATGGAAGGCAAGGAGCTGCCCGGCGTGGCGGCCATCCGCAAATAGTCCGGAACGGACGACGGAAAAACCGGGACCACGCCGTGGCCCCGGTTTTTTATGCGCGGGAAGCGGGAGAAATTTCCGGTTCCCGTTTTTTTGTGTTAATTTCGTCACCGGAACAGATACATCGCACCATGAGGTTATTGATACAACGGGTCACGCGGGCATCGGTGACGATCGGAGGCAACCTCCACTCCTCGATCGGCCGGGGGCTGCTCATCCTGGCAGGCATCGAAGAGGCCGACACGCAGGAGGACATCGACTACCTGGCAGGCAAGGCGGCTCGGCTGCGCATCTTCGACGACGAGGCGGGCGTGATGAACCTCGACCTGAAACAGGCCGGAGGCGAAGTGCTGGCCGTGAGCCAGTTCACCCTGCACGCCTCCACGCGCAAGGGGAACCGCCCCTCCTACATCCGTGCGGCCGGGGAGACCGTGGCCCGTCCGCTTTACGAGGCGTTCCTCGCGGCTCTGGAGCGGGAAACAGGCCGACGGCCGGCGGCGGGCGTATTCGGCGCGGACATGCAGGTGGAGCTGGTGAACGACGGGCCGGTGACGATCTGGATGGATTCGAAAAACAGGGAATATTAACCGCAAAAACAGGGCACGAAACGATGACGATCAAAGAGGCGCAGGAGTTGGTGGAAGCGTGGGTGGGCAAACATCCCTCGCGTTACCGGAGCGAGCTGACCAATATGGCGGCCCTGACGGAAGAGGTGGGCGAACTGGCCCGCGTGATCGCCCTGCGGCACGGCGATCCGTCGCAGAACCAGGAGGCACTGCGGGCGGACATGGCGGGCGAACTGGGCGACGTGCTGTGGGTTCTTCTGCACCTGGCCGCACAGTCGGGCATCGACCTGACCGAAGCGCTGATCGACAATCTCGACAAGAAAAACGCGCTCGACCTGGCCACCCGGCGTGAAGCGGAACACCCCGGAAGAAAGTCCAAAAAGTAGTTCTGCCGGCCGAAAACACCCGCCGATTGCACGGAAATTGCACCGGAAGGGTACCATATTCGACATTTTTTCGTACCTTCGTAGCGCCTGAAGGGGCGGATTCCGCAGCCGTCATCGGGACGGCCGGTTGGAATCCGGGCAAAGCACATCCCCGATTGTTAAACGAAATTTCGACTCTGTATGGACGATGGTGGGGCGCAGAATAACGACGGCTGCTTATGCGGGTGCCGTCCTGTCGACAGGCCCCGTCCTGCGCGCGGATAATCCGTGCGCCGCGGGGATGATATTGCCGTCCTCCCGTCCGTCCGACTCTCTTTTTTCCAGGCAGAAACGACGTGCCCTCCGGCGACGCTGGAACAGGGGCATGAAGTGGTGTCCGCGCGTCAATCCCGGCTGAAGGTGTGCGGGGGAACAATCCCTCCGTTCGGAAAACCGGGTTATGAACGCGTAAAAAGAGAGAACATGATTACCATCTACCTGAAACAATACAACAAGATCGTCCGCAACGCCGACATCAAGCTGTTCGACGATCTGGGTTACGACGACATTCTCTGGATCGACATGCTTTCGCCCACGATCAAGGAACAGAAGGCCGTGGAGAACTTCATGGAGATCAACCTCCAGACCCGCCAGCAGGTCGAGGAGATCGAGAGTACGTCGAAATATTCCGAGACGGAAAACGCCATCATCTCCAACTCCAACTTCTTCCTGCCCACGGGCGAGAGCTTCGTGATCGAACCCGTTTCGTTCATCATCTCCGAGGGGGTGCTCATCTCGGTGCGCAATTCCGAATTCCGCACTTTCAGCGAGGCGACCAAACGGTTGCAGATGAACTACCGCAGCTATCCCACGGGATACCACCTGCTGATCTCGATCCTCGAGGTGCGGATCGACTTCGACGCCGACCTCGTGGAGTCGCTGGCCCGCCAGATCGCCCTGCTCAGCAAGGACATCAGCATGAACGAAAGCGTGGACAAGGAGGTCATCAAGCGGATCAACCACCTGCAGGAGAACACGATGCTGATCCGGGAGAACATCTTCGACCGCCAGCGGGTGCTCTCGGGCATCCTGCGCAGCGAACGCTTCCCGAACGACATCTACCCCAAACTGTCGCTGATGATCAAGGACGTCAACTCGCTCATCAACCATGCCGATTTCAGTTCCGACCGTCTGGACTACATGCAGGACACGGCGCTGGGTCTGATCAACATCGAACAGAGCAACGTGACCAAAATCTTCACCGTGGCCGCCCTGTTCTTCATGCCCCCGACCATGATCGCCAGCCTCTACGGCATGAACTTCAAACACATGCCCGAAACGGAGTGGGAATACGGCTATGTCTTTGCATTGGGGCTGATGGTACTCGTGTCGTGCCTCACCTACGTCTATTTCAAATGGAAGAAGTGGCTGTAAGCCCTTCCCGGGGAAAGACCGCCCGTCCGGAACAGACGCTTCCGCGACCGGACAAAAAAACTCCGCCGAAAGCGGAGTTTTTTCATGCAGGCTTCCCGACGGTGAACGACGGAAAACCTCCTTATATAAAATTCAAGGTATCCCCGATTACAATCGTCTAAAAATACTTCACGAGGTGTCCCTCGATCGCACCCAGCAGGTCGTTGGCCAGCGAACTGGCTCCGATGCGGAACAGGGAGGGCGTGAGCCACTCCTTTCCGAGAACCGTCTCGACGATCGTGTAATAAAGCACGGCTTCGGATGCCGTACGTACCCCTCCGGCCGCCTTGAAACCCACCTTGCGGCCCGTCTTCGCATGGTAATCCCGGATCGCCTCGCACATGACCACAGCAGCCTCGGGAGTGGCCGATACGGCCACCTTCCCGGTCGAGGTCTTGATGAAGTCCGCCCCGGCGATCATCGCCAGCAACGACGCCTTGCGGATCAGTTCGGGACTCTTCAGTTCGCCGGTCTCCAGAATCACTTTCAGCACCGTATCCGGGCCCACTTCGTTCTTGAGCATCTCGATCTCGTTGGCCATACGGTCGTACTCGCCGCTGAGGAACTCGCCGACACTGATGACGATGTCGATCTCGTCAGCCCCGTTCTCGACGGCCATCGCCGTCTCGAGCATCTTCACCTCCAGGAAGGTCTGAGACGAAGGGAAACCGCCCGACACGCTGGTAATGGCCATATTGCCGTCGCCGACGGCCAACCCGACCACCTCCACGAAATTGGGATAAACGCAGATCGAAGCCACGTTGGGAATCCCGCTGAAATGCCGCTCGAATTCCATCGCCTTGCGCACCCATGCACCGATACGGGCATCGGAATCGGTACAGCCGAGCGAAGTGAGGTCGATGCAACCGTAACACAATTTATAGACATCCGCCGTCTCGTTGCGGGGAGCCAGTTCCCGGGCCCGCACGAGCACCTTCTCCACCGCCTCGGGCGTGGCGGTCAGATCGTACTGGTTGAGTTGATTGCCATATTCCATAAGCCAAGAAATTTTACAGTTTATCCGCAACTTCCCGGCCAATCCATCCCTGCCGCGGAACAACCGGAGGGAGAAAACCGGAATGCAGCTACAAGGTACGAATAATTCGGAAAGTTACGCACCTTCGGGAACAAAAAAACGGACGGCCCGTTCCGGCCGTCCGTCTCTCTTATCTTTCCGCAAGGATTACAGAGCCAGGAACTCGGTGGTTCCGAACAACTTCGCAAATTCCACGTCGGTCTTCGCTTTCTCCTTCAGGCTCTTCTTCTTCGAAAAAGCGCTCTTGAGGTTGGCGATAGCGGCCTTCGAATCGCCCTCGCGCATGGCGATCACGGCGCGGAGGTAATCGGCATCGGCGCTCTTCTCCTTGGCCAGAGCCGTTTTGGCTTTAGCCAGGTTGCCGTTGGCCACCTCTGCGACGGCCAGGTTGTAACCGCTCAGCCCTTTGGCAGCCTCGGAGTAGTTACCCTCGGCCAGCTCTACCAGAGCCATGTTGCGTTTCGCATCCTTCGTGTTGAGCGAAGAGAGGTATTTCTTGGCCTCGGCCACGTTGCCCTGTGCCAGAGCGACGACACCCAGGTTGTTGCTGATCTCGGGAGCGGACTGCAGCTTGGCGGCCTGATCCAGAGCCTTCTTGGCCTGGTCGAACTTGCCCTGCTTTGCCAGAGCGACACCCAGGTTGTTGTAAGCGCGTGCGTCGTTGTACTTCTTAGCGGCTGCCTCGTAGATCATGGCCTTTTCGGAGTTCTTCTTATACAGGGTGGCTGCATACATCATCTCCTCCAGATCCAGAGAATTCACGTTCTGATCCACGGCGGCCTTCAGTTCGGCGTCGGTCTTGGACTGAACGTCGGCCGTAGCGACCAGTTTCGTACGGCGCAGCTGCGGGAGGATCTCCTCGGCCAGCACCTTGAATACGGACGACATGTTCTTGATCTCCTCGTCGCGTTTCACGGGCGAGCTGTACATCTGAAGAACCTGGAGAATCAGCTCCTTGTCCTTGATGTCGGATTTCTCCACCAGCTCCTTGAAGCCGTCCCAGTCCTCGCCGTAGGCAGCGATGTCGTATTTGGCATCCATGCCCAACTGCTTGCTGTAAGCCTCCTTACCGGTTTCGCTACGTTTCTTGGAGAGCTCGTCGTTGAACTTCACGGGACCGTCGGGCGAAGCGTAACCCTTGGCGGCGATATTGCCCAGCGTCACTTTCTCCTTGTCGGCGTTCTCCTTCACGAAGTCGTTCAGCATCTTGATCTGATCGGTGGTCAGCTGGTTCTTGCGAACGTTGGCCTTGTTGATCTGATAGAGAATTTCGGCATCCTGGGAAATCGTAGTCACCTTCTTGAAGTTATCGGGCATGTATGCCAGATAGCTGGTCTGATCGGCATCGTTCTGCACGGTGCTGATACCCTGAGCCACCGGCATGGCAGCGAACGGGATGAACTCACGATATTTCTTGCTGCACTTGTTGGAGCACTTGCTCTCCATGCGCAATTCGAGCGTCGACAGACGGGCCTTCGGATCGTAGGGGAAAGTCACGGTCTGCGTGTAGGAACCGCCCGTCTTCCACGGAATGACGGTGTAGTTGTCCTTCACGTTCTCGCCCTGTACGAACTTGGGGGTACCGGCGATCTCGCCGCCTTCGAACACCAGCACGGGCGTCACCTTCAGCACGGCCACTTCGTCGAAATATTTCGGAGGGAAGGTCACCTTGATATCGGCCGTCACGGTCGAACCTTTCAGACTCAGCACCGCGGGAGTGCAGGAAGTTTGCACGGTATCAACTTTCTTCAACATCTTCTTGTAGCAGTTGCAGCTCGAAAGCACCAACGCCATACAAGAAAGAATCAGGCTTACTTTTACCAATCTTTTCATAATCAATGCGTTAAAATAAGTTAACTATTTTTATTTGTTTACTGTCTTTCGCTGTTAAGGACATGGTAGTCACAAAAATAACAATATATTTCAGATAACGTGCAACTTTTGTGAAAAAAAATCCGACACGCCGGCAGACGTTTCCTACGGATACCGACGTGTCAAATTCTATGCCACTACGCCTTCTGCGGCTTAGGGATCAGGGCTTTCCTCGACAATTTCAGCTTGTTGGTCTTGGGATCGACCCCGATCAGCTTCACTTCGATCTCCTGACCCTCTTTCAGACCGGTCTGTTCCATGGTCTCGAAACGCCTGTGGTCGATCTCCGAGATGTGCAGCAGGGCGTCCTTGCCGGGCAGAATCTCCACGAAAGCGCCGAACGACACAATCGACTTGATCTTACCTTTATATATTTCACCCACCTCGGGAATCGCCACGATTCCCTTGATACGGGCGTAGGCGGCGTCGAGACCGTCCTTGTCCTGACTGAAAATGTCGACGTACCCCTTATTGTCGGCCTCGGTGATGGTGATGGTGGTACCCGTGGCCTTCTGAATCTCCTGGATCACCTTGCCGCCCGGGCCGATCACGGCACCGATGAACTCGCTGGGAATCACCATCTGGACGATGCGCGGAACGAAGGGACGGAAGTCGGCGCGCGGCTCGGCGATCGTCTCCGTGATCTTGTCCATGATGTGCATGCGGCCCCGTTTGGCCTGTTCGAGCGCCTTGGCGAGCACCTCGTACGAAAGACCGTCCACCTTGATGTCCATCTGGGTGGCGGTGATGCCGTCGCGCGTACCGGCCACCTTGAAGTCCATGTCACCCAAGTGGTCCTCGTCACCCAGAATATCGGACAAAATGGCATATTTTCCGGTCGCGGAGTCCGAGATCAGACCCATGGCGATACCCGACACGGGCTTTTTCATCTTCAGGCCGGAGTCCATCAGGGCCAGCGTGCCGGCGCAGACCGTGGCCATCGAGGAAGAGCCGTTCGACTCCAGGATGTCCGACACCACCCGGACAGCGTAGGGATTCTCCTCACCCACCGGCACCATCGGCTTCAAGGCACGCCATGCCAGGTTGCCGTGGCCGATCTCGCGGCGCGAAAGACCGCGTGCGGCCTTGGCCTCGCCCGTGGAGAAAGGCGGGAAGTTGTAGTGCAGCACGAACTGTTCGCTGCCCTGCACCAGCACCTCGTCGATCTGTTTCTCGTCGAGTTTCGTACCCAGCGTGACGGTGGTCAGCGACTGCGTCTCGCCGCGGGTGAAGATGGCCGAACCGTGGGCGGCGGGCAGGTAGCCCACTTCGCACCAGATGGGACGGATCTCGTCGGTCTTGCGGCCGTCCAGACGGATGCCCTCGTCGAGGATCATGTTGCGCATGGCCTTCTTGAGCACGTCGTCATGGAAATATTTCTTGATGAGGGGCAGTTTCTCGACCAGCTCCTCCTCGGTATAGCGCGAAGCGAACTCGGCCTCCAGCGCATCGAAGGCGTCCATCCGCTCGTGCTTCGAGCTGGCGCCCCGGGCGATGGCGTACGCCTTGTCGTAGGTCTCCCGGATGACCAGCTGGCGGAGCTCCTCGTCGTTGGTTTCGTGGCAGTAGGTCCGCTTTACGTCCTTGCCCAGCTCCTTGCTCAGCTCGACCTGCGCGGCGCACTGTTTCTTGATCTCTTCGTGGGCGAACTTGATGGCCTCGAGCATCACCTCCTCCGAAACCTCCTTCATCTCGCCCTCCACCATCATGATGTTGTCCAGCGTACCGGCCACGATCAGGTCGAGATCGACATGCTCCATCTGCGAAAAGGTGGGATTGATGACGAACTGTCCGTCGATACGCGCCACACGAACCTCCGAAATGGGACCTCCGAAAGGAATGTCCGACACAGCCAGCGCAGCCGATGCGGCCAGTCCGGCCAGCGCGTCGGGCTGGATGTCCTTGTCGGCCGAAATCAGGTTGACGGTCACGTACACTTCGGCGTGGTAATCGGCCGGGAAGAGGGGACGCAGGGCACGGTCGATGAGACGGGCTACCAGAATCTCGCTGTCGTTGGGACGGGCCTCGCGTTTGAGGAACCCGCCGGGGTAACGACCGCAGGCGGCGTATTTCTCCTTGTAATCCACCTGCAGCGGCATGAAGTCGCAGTCGGGTTTGGCCTCCTTGGCGGCCACCACCGTGGCCAGCAGCATCGTATCGCCCTGTTTCACCACGACCGAGCCGTCGGCCTGTTTGGCAAGCTTGCCCGTTTCGATGACAATCTCGCGGCCTCCGCTCAGACTGATCACCTTTTGTGTTGCATTGTACATCATAATTAGCTATTTTTCCTCTAAATGTCTCATTCTTTAAGAGAATGAAGGCAATTTAATCAACAAAATTGCCTTCATTCCTCTTCTCTTCGCAGGGAAGCCTATTTTCTCAGGTTCAGCGCCTTAATGATGGCACGATACCGCTCGATGTCCACTTTCTTCAGGTATTCGAGCAACTGGCGGCGCTTGCCGACCAGACGCAGCAATGCACGCTGCGTACCGAAGTCGTGCTTGTTCGATTTCAGATGTTCCGTAAGGTGGCTGATACGGTAGGAAAACAACGCGATCTGGCTCTCGGGAGAACCCGTATCGGTTTTAGACGTTCCGTACTGACCGAAAAGCTCCTGCTTTTTCTCTGCTGTTAAATAGCTCATAATAAATAAGATTGTTTTAACACACTTTACGATGGATCCGCCTTACCGAATGCCACCAAAGCGTTGTGCAAAGGTATATTATTTTTGACAACCAACCAATTTATTATCAAATTTTTTATCTTTGCCGGAGTTCCCCCTCAAAAACATCCCCATGCATCCGACGATCCGACCGATACTCCTCTCGCTGCTCTGCCTGGCGGGCGGCATCCTTTGCAGGGCGACTTCCGACACGACTGTCCGGACCGTGCCGGCCGATACGACCCTCCGGGAGGGCGCCGCACCGGAAAAAGTGTACGTTTTCCCGATCCACGGCCAGATCATGCCGTCGGCCGTGCGTCTGACGGAGAAGTGCCTGAAGGAGGCCGAGGCGTGGGGTGCCCGCCGGGTGGTGATCGACCTGAACACCTACGGAGGAGTGATGGATGCGGCCGACACCATCCGCACGCGCATCCTGAACTATCCCCTTCCCGTCTACGTATTCATCAACAATCAGGCCGCGAGCGCCGGAGCGCTGATCGCACTGGCCGCCGATTCGGTCTACATGCGCGAAGGGGCGAGCATCGGGGCGGCCACGGTGGTGGACGGACAGGGAAACGCGGTTCCCGACAAATACCAGAGCTTCATGCGGAGCATGATGCGCTCCACGGCCGAGGCCCACGGCAAAGTGGCCGAAATCCACGGCGGAGACACCGTATGGCGGTGGCGGCGGGACCCGCACATCGCCGAGGCGATGGTCGATCCGGGGATCGTGGTACCGGGACTGGACGACTCGTCCAAAGTGGTGACGCTCACCACGGAAGAGGCTATCCGATGGGGATTCTGCGAAGGGAAGGCCTCGTCGGTGAGGGAGGTGCTCCTCCGGGCCGGGACGGACGATCCCGAAATCAGGGAGTACCGTCCCACAGGCATGGACTCCCTTTTGGATTTTCTGACCAACCCCGCTTTCCAGGGCGTGATGATCATGCTCATCGTCGGAGGCATCTATTTCGAACTCCAGACCCCGGGCATCGGCTTTCCGCTCGCGGCGGCCGTCTGCGGCGCCCTGCTCTATTTCGCCCCCCTCTATGCGGAAGGGCTGGCCGCCAACTGGGAGCTGCTGCTCTTTCTGGCGGGCATCGTGCTACTCGCACTGGAAATCTTCGTCACGCCCGGTTTCGGTGTGCTGGGCATCGCGGGGATCATCGCCCTGGTACTGGGACTCGCCTTCGCGGCGATCGACACCGACCTGCTCCGCTACATTCCCTCGGGACAGCTCTCCGCAGGCTATGTGGTGCGGCCCGTGGCCGTGACGATCGTCAGCGCCACCCTCTCGCTCGTGCTCTCCATCTGGCTGGGACGCCGTTTCCTCACCGGCCATTCGCGCCTGCGGGAGCGGGTCGTGCTCACCTCCAGTCTCGGGGAAGCGTACGTGTCGCGGGTGACGGACCGCCGTCTGGTGGGCAGCAGGGGCGTGGTGACCGCCGTGCTGAAACCGACAGGCCGGATCCGGATCGGCGACCGGCTCTACGAAGCCGCGGCCGAAAACGGACTGTTCATCCCGAAGGACACCGAAGTGGAGGTGGTGCGCGACGAGGGCGGCATACTTTATTGCCGCACATTGTAAAGTTTTGTTATCTTTGTTCCCGATTCAAACCCCACGACCATGCACAAAGGGAGCAAGAAACTCGCATACACGCTTTCAGCCCTGTTCGCAGGCGCCGTATTCGGGAGCGGCTGCGTCCGTACGGGCGACACCGTCACCACGATCGACGGCTTCGCCCAGGGCTCGACCTACCATATCGTCGTCAAGAGCGACCGCCAGCGCCCCGAGATACAGCAGGCGATCGACTCCCTGCTTGGGGTGATCGACCGCTCGGTGTCCCTGTTCAACGACAGTTCCCTGCTCAACCGCATCAACCGGGGGGAGACCGACTCCGTGGACGCGCATATCGCCTACTGCGTGGAGACGGCGGAAAAGATCAGCCGGGAATCGGACGGCATGTACGACATCACGATCAAACCGATCTTCGAAGCGTGGGGATTCACGGGCCGGGAGTGCGACGGCGACCCGGATATCGACTCCCTGTTGCGGTATGTGGGCCACGAAAAGATCCGGATCGAAAACGGACGGCTGGTGCGGACCATGCCCGGCGTGCAGATCGACCTGAGCTCCATCGCGCAGGGCTATTCGGCCGACATGCTGGCCCGCCTGCTGGAAGAGCACGGAATCGAAGAGTATCTGGTGGAGATCGGCGGCGAGATATTCTGCCGGGGAACCAATCCTTCGGGCACCGACTGGAGGGTCGGCATCGACAAACCCGAGGAAGGGAACTTCACCCCCGGGGCCGACATGCAGGTAAAACTCAGCCTGACGGGACTGGGACTGGCCACCTCGGGCAACTACCGGAAATACCACACCGACTCGAAAGGACGCAAGATCGTCCATACGATCAATCCCAAAACCGGATACAGCGAGATCAGCAACCTGCTCTCGGCCACGGTGATCGCCGAAAACGCCACGCTGGCCGACGCCTACGGCACCCTGATGATGGTGATCGGCCTCGACCGCTCGATCGAGCTGCTGAACCGCCACCCCGAACTGATGGGATACCTGGTTTACACGGACGACGCAGGCCGTTTCGAGACCTACGTTTCGCCCGCCCTCGAACGACACATCATCCGGGATTGAGCGATGAGACGGGTGAAATTCGTATACAACCCCGCCTCGGGGGAGAACATGGTGACCGAACGGCTGGACGACATCATCGCCGTATACCAGCGCAAGGGCTATTCGATCGTACCCTACCGGCTCACGTTCGAAGGGAATCCCGACCAGGAGATCGCGGGCGACCTCGACTTCAGCTACCACCATATCCTGATCGCCGGCGGAGACGGCACGGTGAACTACGTAGTCAACCTGCTCAAAAGCAGGAAGATCGACCTTCCGATCGCCATGCTGCCCACCGGAACGGCCAACGACTTCGCCTCGATGCTCGACATTCCCCAGGATGTCGGCCAGGCCTGCCGCCGCCTGCTGAGCGGGGAGATCCGCCGCATCGACCTGGGAAGGGCCAACGGGCTCTACTTCGTGAACGTGTTCAGCTGCGGCCTCTTCACCGACGTATCGCAGCGTACGCCCACGATCCTGAAAAACACCTTCGGCAAGCTGGCCTACTACGTGGGGGGGATCGGAGAGCTCTCCAAACTCCGCAAAATGCACATCCGCATCACGACCGACGGCGGCGACTTCTCGGGCAGTTCGCTCATCTTCTTCGTCTTCAACGGCAAGACGGCCGGACAGCTCCGCCTCGCCTACCTGTCGGAACCGGACGACGGACTGCTCGACGTGCTGATCGTCAAGGGCGACAATCCGCTGGAAACCGTGCGGACGGTCTTCCAATATATGGCCATGTCCCGTTCGCGGCCGGCGAGCACCTACCCTTCCGGCATCGTGCACATCCGGTGCAGCCGCCTGAGTGCCGAATCGGTCACGCCGGAGACCACCGACATCGACGGCCAGCCCGGTCCCGCCTTCCCGCTGGAGATCACCTGCGAGAAGGGCGCCCTGCGCGTACTCTGCCCTAAAGCCGGAAAATAGGCCGGAAAATACGCATTTATACCCACCGAAAATAGGCATAACCGCCACTCCGCACCCTAATTATTGGTAATAAATTTGTTACGCAAATTCAGAACCGATAAAGAGGAGCGTTGTCCATGGGTAAATATTTCGACATGCTGATGCAGGACGTGCGGATGAAAGAGGGCCTCACGGCCTGCATGAACTGCGGGGTCTGCACGGGAGTCTGCCCGGCCGCCGAATTCTACGACTACGACCCGCGCCAGATCGTCAGCACCGTCCAGACCCGGGACGACGATGCGATCGAGGCGCTGCTCAAGGGCGACACGATCTGGTACTGCGGCGAATGCATGTCCTGCCGTCCGCGCTGCCCGCGGGGCAATACGCCCGGCTACGTCATCCAGTCGCTGCGCACCCTGTCGCAGAAGCTGGGTTTCTTCGTCGAGTCGGAAAAGGGACGCCAGCAGCTCGCCCTCAAACGCACGATCGGCGAAAGCATCCTCACCACGGGTTTCTGCGTACACCCCAGGCTGGTCAATCCGGCCATGCACCCGGAACAGGGACCGGTGTGGGAGTGGATCTACGAACACGATCAGGAGGTGTACGAACAGTTCACCCCCGTTTACCGGCGGGAGGGCGAAGGAGCCCTGCGCCGGATCGACGACAAGTCCATGGAAGAACTGCGGAGCATCTTCGAAGTGACGGGAGGCAGAGCCTTCTTCGACCACATCGAGGAGTGTTCCGAGCGGAAGGCCCGGGAGATGGGCTATCCTTCGGCGGACGACGACTATTTCAACCATGTTTACACCGCCAACAGCGGGGAACACCACTGAGCCATGAGAAACAGCTGGACGGAATACCAGAAGGAGATCGCGGACGACGACTATTTCTACGTGCGCAGCTGCATCCGGCAGAACTTTTTCCCCGGATCGGAAGCCGCATTCCTCAACATCATGCGCAACGACCTGAACCGGAACGTGAAGGAGGAGGCGATCCACACCTCCTGCACGGGCATCGGCTACCACTCGGACATCGTGCCGCTGGAGACCATCATGACGGTGATCGCCCGCCAGTTTTCGCTGATGACCGAGGCGGGATACGAGAACTTCATCTCTTCGTGCATCACCTCGTTCGGCATCTACAACGAAGCGATGGAGATGTGGCACGAGTTTCCCGAAACCGAGGAACGCGCCCGCGAGCACCTCTACAAAGCCACGGGGCGGGAGTTCAAAAAACCGAAAAGCATCGCGCACACCTCGGACATCGTCTTCCACCACCGGGAAGAGATCGCCCGCAAGGCCCGCTACAAACTGGTGAACGCCGAAACGGGCCGCCCCCTGCGCGTAGTCGAGCACATCGGCTGCCACTACGCCAAGATATTTCCGAAAACAGGCTTCGGCGGCTCGGAATTCCCCTACGTGCTGGCCGGCATGATCGAATCGTGGGGCGGCGAGGTGATCGACTACCCCGAACGGCGGCACTGCTGCGGCTTCGGATTCCGCAACTACCTGGTGCAGGCCAACCGCGGATATTCGGTAGCCAACTCCCAGAAGAAATTCGAGTCGATGGCCCCCTACAAACCCGACTTCATCGTGGCCAACTGCCCGGGGTGCGCCATGTTCCTCGACAAGTGGCAGTACACCATCGCCGAGATGGAGGGCACGGTCTACGGACAGGACGGGCAGGGCATTCCCGTGCTCACCTACGAGGAGATGGCCGGGCTCGTGCTGGGCTACGACCCGTGGGAACTGGGCATGCAGATGCACCAGGTGAACGTGGAGCCCCTGCTCGACAAAATGGGTATCCGCTACGACCCGGCGGCCAAATACCTCGGCAAAAACGGAAAGTTCATCGGCCAGCCTGCCGATGCGCTCGTCAACAACAGTTCGCACATACAGCTATGAGTCATAAAGTGATCGTCGTCGGCGGAGGCATCGCCGGCATGCAGACCGCCGTATCGCTGGCGGAGCGGGGATTCAGCCCGCTGCTGCTCGAAAAGTCGGAACGCACGGGCGGAAAGCTGACGGGCTGGCACCGGCTCTTTCCCACCTTCACCCCCGCGTCCGAGGTACTCGGGGAGCTCTCGACCCGGCTGGAACGTTCGGGCGCCGAAGTGCGCACGAACACCGAAGTGAGTCGGATCGGGGAACGGGGCGTGGAACTGGCCGACGGCACCCGGCTGGAGGCCGACGCCGTGGTGGTCTGTTCGGGTTTCGACCTGTTCAACGCCCGGCTCAAGGAGGAGTACGGCTACGGCATCTACCCGAACGTCTACACTTCGGCCGACCTCGAAGCGATGTTCAACGAGGGACGGGTGCTCACCGCCGAAGGCCGGAAGCCCCAGCGGATCGCCCTCCTTCACTGCGTGGGTTCGCGGGACGAGAAGGTCGGACAGCGCCACTGTTCGCGCGTGTGCTGCATCACGGGGGTCAAACAGGCCATCGAACTGAAAAGGCTCTACCCCGCGGCCGAGGTCTACAACTTCTACATGGACATCCGCATGTTCGGTCCCGGCTACGAGGAGATGTACCGCCAGGCCCAGCAGGAATACAACATCCGTTTCGTGCGCGGCCGTATCTCGGAGGCGGGCGAGACCATCGACCACCGGGTGCAGATCAAAGCCGAAGACACGCTGGTGGGACGTCCGCTGAAGATGACCGTCGACATGCTGATCCTGCTCATCGGCATGAAACCGGGGGCGGGCAACGTCCGTTTCGCGGAGAGCCCCGCCGTAGAGCTGGCGCCGAGCGGTTTCGTCCGTCCGCAGGACTCGTTCCTGCGCAACGTCTGCTCCGGGGCGCCGAACATCTTCTACGCAGGCACGGTCACCGCGCCGAAGAACGTGGGCGAAAGCCTCAACGAAGCGATCACCGCCGCCGACCGGGTGGCCCGACACCTCTCCGGACAGCCATGATACAGTGGGGTTTCAACATCAACCAGCCGAGAGCGATCAACCTCGACAAGAACGATCTGCTGGCGGCCGACCGCATCCGGGAACAGATGCCGGAGTTGGAGGCCTGCATCGCCTGCGGCAGCTGCACGGCCACCTGCACGGCGGGCAACCTGACCTCGTTCAACTTTCGCAGGGTACACACCCTCGTACGGAGGGGCGAATACAAGGGGGCCTACGAAGAGATGAACAAATGCATGCTCTGCGGCAAATGCCGGCTGGTCTGCCCGAGGGGCATCAACACCCGGGGCGTGGTGCTGCTCATCAAACGCGAATTGGGAGACTACTGAGATGAGATATTACGACCATTTCGTTCTGCCTTTCACCATCGGGGTCGCCGTACTTTTCGCGGTCGTGATCTACAAATACGTCCGCTGGCTGGTACGCCTCCCGGCCGGAGACCGGAAGCTCCTTCGGCAAGGCCTCTTCACCGCCAGAACCTTCGGGGCCGTGGGCGAAGTCTTTTCGGAGTCGCTGCTCCACCGCCGTATCTTCCGGATCAATCCCGTACTGGGCTACATGCACATGAGCCTGGCCTTCGGCTGGTTCCTGCTCATCACGGTCGGATGGCTCGAAACGTCGGCCCATCTGGGCGGGGAGTTCGCACCGCTGCACACCCACATTTTCTTCAAATACTTCTTCAGCGACGCCGGATCGGACGGTGTGTTCCCCTTCCTGATGGATCTGTTGCTGCTGTTCGTCCTCTCGGGCGTGGCACTGGCCTGGGGCAAGCGGATGCGCTCGAAGATGATGGGCATGCGCCGCACCACGAAACACACCCCCGGCGACCGGATCGCCCTCTCGGCCCTGTGGCTCATCTTCCCCGCACGGCTCGCGGCCGAAAGCGTCACCGGCGGTCTGCACCACAGCGGAAGTTTCCTCACGGGCAGTATCGGCCGGGCCCTGGCGTCGGTCTTCACCCCGGAACAGCTCGCGGCCGCAGAACCCGCGGCATGGTGGTTCTACTCCATCGTGCTCGGGGTCTTCTTCGTGGCGATGCCCTTCTCGCGCTACATGCACATCTTTACGGAGATTCCGCTGATCTTCCTGCGCCGCTACGGGGTGAAAAGCGAAGCGAAGGAGAAAAGTTTCGACCGTTTCCAGCTCGAAGCCTGTTCCCGGTGCGGCATCTGCATCGACCCCTGCCAGCTGCAACGGGATGCGGGGATCGACAACGTGCAGTCGGTCTACTTCCTGCGTGACCGCCGCTACGGGCACCTGACGCAGGCGGTGGCGGACAACTGCCTGATGTGCGGGCGCTGCGAGACGAAATGTCCGGTGGGAATCGAACTCAACACGCTGCGCCTCAACAGCCGTGAAAAATTCCGCAACACTCCGGCCGACAACCGCTATACCTACCTGGCCGGAACGGACCGCTCGTCGGGCACGGGGAAAACGGGGTACTTCGCGGGCTGCATGACCCTCCTCACACCCCGCATCCTGCAGGCGATGGACCGCATTTTCGAGGCCGCCGGAGAAGAGGTCTGGCGGGCCGACCGCGACGGGGGAGTCTGCTGCGGCCGCCCCCTGAAACTCTCCGGAGAGGTGGATGCGGCAGCAAAGATAATGGAATACAACCGCGAACTTTTCTACAAACACGGTATTACCATGCTGGTCACCTCCTGCCCGATCTGCCTCAAGGTGTTCCGGGAAGACTACGACCTGCCGGGCATCGAGGTCCTTCACCACTCCCAGTACATCGAACGGCTGATCGAAAGCGGACGGCTGCACGTAGAGGCCGGATCGCAGCTGTTCACCTACCACGATCCTTGCGAACTGGGGCGCGGCTGCGGCATCTACGACGAACCCCGCGCCGTGATCGCCGCGGTAGGACGGCTGACGGAACCGGAGGAGACCCGGGAAGGGGCTCTCTGCTGCGGCAGCAGCGTGGCGAACACGGCCATCGACGACGCCGGACAGGAAAAAATCGGCCGGACCCTGACCGCTACGCTGGAATCGACCGGGGCTGATGCGGTGGTGACCGCCTGTCCTCTCTGCAAAAAAGCGATCGCACGCAATGCCTCGCGCCCGGTGTACGACCTGTCGGAGATCGTTTCCGCCTCGCTCTCCCGCCCCACGGCATAGCCGGCACAAAAAAATATCTTCGCGGAACGCACTGAATACAAGAGATCCACGAATCCGAAAACGATACAGACCGGACACATTCCGAAAAAATATTTTGGAAATACGAAAAAAAGCGCTACTTTTGTAATCCCTTTCAGGGAAGAACGGAATTACAGCCAGTAATACAACCATATCGCGGGGTGGAGCAGTTGGCAGCTCGTTGGGCTCATAACCCAAAGGTCGGAGGTTCGAGTCCTCCCCCCGCTACTAAGACGGACAATTCGAAAGAGTTGTCCGTCTTTCTATTTTCGGATTTTCCGCTTCCGATTCTCCGACGGAGGAGGGAATACGTTTGTTGCCCGTTTTTTGCATATCGCCCGTACGGGACAGGAAATATCCGGGTAATTCGTATATTTGTAACCGATATCGATGGAATCGCCGATGGACATATTCCCCATATCCGGCCTGAACGACAAGGACAAAGGAGCCTGGAAGGTTCTTTTCGACCATTACTATCCGGCCCTGTGCAACTACGTTCAGCACATGCTCGGCGACGGAGAGAGCGCCAAGGACATCGTCCAGGAAATTTTCGTGAACATATGGAAATCCGACCGGCGGTTCGTGAGCGAACGCGAACTGACCCGATACCTGTACCGGGCGTGCTACAACAACACGCTGATCTTCCTGCGCAACAACAATATCCGCAACGGTATCCTCGAAAAAATCGGAGCCGAACAGTCCATATCGACCGAAGAGCTTTATGCGGTCACTCTTCGCGAGGAAGTACTCCGCCAACTGTATGTCCATATCAACAACCTCTCCCCGGAACAGCGGAAAGTCATCCTGCTCAGCATCGAAGGCTACTCGTGGGAAGAGATCGCACAAAAACTGGAGGTCAGCATCAATACCGTCAAAACCCACCGCAGCCGGGCTTTCAAATACCTCCGGTCAAAAATGCGCAACAAAATGTATCTGTTGCTGCTTTGGTAACACGCCGACGGGACCAGACGGTGTTTCATCCTTAACATTTCCACAAAATTTCGTCCCAAACGCATTTTTTTCGCCTTCGATGTCATTTAAAAAACGAAGTTATGTATTATATAAATTGTCATAACCTCGCTTATAATGAACGAACGATTTTTCGACGACGCGGAACTACTGCGGAAATCCCTGACGGGAAAACTCTCCCCGAAAGAGGAAGCACGCCTGAACGAAATGCTCGGCAACCCGGCCCTGAAAAAGGTGTACAGAGAACTGCTCGAGAAAAAATTCCTCGACAGGGAGTGGAACCACTACGCCGCCTTCTCCCCGCGGGAAGGTTATCTCGCTTTCGAAAACCGCCTCCTGAAGGAACGGCTCCGCCGAACAGTCCGGTGGGCTTCGGCCGCCGCCGTCCTGCTGGTCGGCCTCGTCTCCTCCGCGCTGTTGCTGCTCACGAGAGAACCCCGACAGGAACTCTCCCACGCCGAAATCATACCGCCCGGATCTCCCAAAGCCACGCTGACGCTGGCCGACGGCAGCCGCGTGGACATCACGCCCGAACAACCGACCGCCCTGCAGAAAGACGGGGTAAACATTCTTTCGGAGGGAGGTACACTGTCCTATTCGGTCGAGGAGCCGTCACAGAGCACCGTATACCATGAACTGAAAATTCCCGCCGGCGGAGAGTTTCATTTCGTGCTGGGCGACGGAACGCAGGTGTGGCTGAACGCCGGGACGACCCTCCGATATCCGGCCGGCATGACCGGAAAGGAGCGCAGGCTCTATCTCTGCGGCGAAGCCTATTTCGATGTCAAGAAAGACGGGCGTCGTTTTCTGGTCGACACGGAAGCCGGAACGATCGAAGTACTCGGAACGGAGTTCGGAGTGACGGGATATGCCGACGAAGACCGCCTCACCACCACCCTGTTGACGGGAAAGATACGGTTCACCACCCGCAACGGCGATTCGATCCACCTCTCGCCCGGCGAACAGATCGTCACACTGAACGACGGCCGGACCCTGAAACAGCAGGTGAACGTCGAGGAGTTCGTGGGCTGGAAAGACGGTCTCTACGTCTTCCGGGAAAAACCGCTGAAAGAGATCATGAACACGTTCGAACGCTGGTACAACGTTTCGGTCGTATATGCCGACGAGGCGATCGGAGAGAGGCGTTTCACAGGGAACGTCCGCCGGTACGACAACATCAACGTGTTCCTGGAGGCTCTGCGCGCCACCCGCGAAGTGAACTACCGGATCGAAGGATCGACCATCGAACTGACAACCATATAACCGACAGCCGGCAGGCATTCCACTTCCGGCCGGCCGTCACCTTCCATATAATTATCTTAACCAACACTTACATGTAATGATGAAACGTTTACTTATGGAACGGAAATGCCGAAGGACTTTTTCCGGCCTCGTGAGGATGGGAACGGCGGTTCTGCTGTTCATGTGCGTCAATCTCTCCGCGGCACACGCCCAGTCGGCCAAACAGGTGACCCTGAACATGCAGGACGTGCCGCTCGAAAAGGTCATCGAAGAGATCAAAAAACAGACGGGCCAGAACTTCCTCTACACCGCCGCCCTCTTCCAGGGAGTGCAGCCGGTGAGCGTAAGGGCCACGGACGAAAACTGGGAAACAGTGCTCGAACGGGTACTCGCCCAGAGAAGTTTCACCTACAACATCAAAAACGGCATCGTCGTTATCACCAAACGCCCCTACCGGACTCCGTCGCAGACCCAGCTCATGGCGATCAAAGGCAAGGTGGTCGATACGAAAGGGCAGCCCATCCCGGGCGCGACCCTCTTTTCCCAGGAGACGTACCGCGGCACCACGGCCGACAACGCCGGCAATTTCGTCCTCTTCCTGCCCAAGGACGCCACCATGTTCCAGGCATCGTTCGTGGGCATGCTGACCCAGTACGTCAAGATCGAACCGGGCAAGGAGGAGTACCGCATCGTACTGAAGGAGAACATCGGGGAGATCGACGACGTGGTGGTGACCGGCTACCAGACGATCAACCGCGCCGACATGGTGGGTTCCTACTCCAAGGTCAAGGCGGACGACATCAAGATCGGGGCCTACTCCACCATCGACAAGATGCTCCAGGGCCAGATCGCCGGAATGACCGTGCTCAACACGAGCAACCGGGTGGGAAGCTCCACGTCGATCGAAATCCGGGGTACCTCCACCTTCCTCGGCAACTCCTCACCCCTGTGGGTCGTGGACGGCATCATCCAGCCCGAGCCGCTCAACCTGGAGGGAAACGCCTCGCTGATGAGCGAGCTGCGCACCATCATCGGCAACCAGGTGTCGTGGCTCAACCCCGCCGACATCGAAAGCATCACCGTCCTCAAGGACGCTTCGGCCACGGCCATCTACGGATCGAGGGCTTCGAACGGCGTGATCGTCATCACCACCAAAAAGGCCACCACCGACCGGGTGAGCGTCAACTACAACGGAAGCGTCTCGATCACCAACCGCCCCAACTACGGCATGTTCAACATGATGAACTCACAGGAGCGTATGCAGATCACCGACGAGGCGATCAACAGCGGCACCAGGTACCAGTTCGAGCCCATCAAGCAGTGGAACACCTACGAAGGCATCATCAAGATGATGAACGAGGGGGATATCTCGGAAGCGGAATACATCGCCCGCAGAAGGGAACTCGAAACGGGCAACACCGACTGGCTCAGGCTCCTGACCCGCCGGGCCGTATCGCACAACCATAACGTCAGCGTATCGGGCGGAACCACCAAGAACAACTACCGGGTTTCGCTCAGCTACACGAAGGAGAACGGCCAGGAGATCGGCAACGACAACGAACGCTACTCCGCCAACGTGGCGCTGACCAATACGCTGCACAAAAACGTACGGCTCAGCGCCTACATGAACGGGAGCGTCAGCAACACCTCGACGTTCACCGGCGTGAACCCGTTCAATTACGCCATCTCCACCAGCCGCGCCGTTCCCGCCTACGAAAGCGACGGGTCCCTGGCCTTCTACGACGCCCGCGGCTCATACCGGCTCAACGACCAACGGGACCACTTCGGCTACAACGTCATCAACGAGCGGGACAACAGCGGTGCGAACACGGAACGCAAGGACTACTCCTTCTCCCTCGACCTGGAATGGAAAATCGCCCCCTGGCTCACCTACCAGCTGCAGGGCGGCATGTCGATCAGCGATCTGAATGCCGAAAGCTACTACCTGGAAAAGACCAATTACATCGCCAAAGAGTTCCGGGGATACGACTACAACGAATTCGGACCGGGAACGGACGAGTTCAAGGCGGCCATACTGCCCTACGGAGGCCAGCTCTACACCAACAGCGTGTCGCAGCGCAGCTACAACGCCACCAACATGCTGAAACTCTCCAAAACGTTCAAGGCGGACCACCGGCTGAACGCCATGCTCGGCTTCGAGCTCCGTTCGACCACGGAAAAGGCCGTTTCCAACACGGTATGGGGCTACACGCCCGACCGGGGCAACAAACTGGCCATGCCCACCCCATTGGATGAACTGGTACCCATCGGAAACGGACTGATCCCTTCGGACTGGGGAGTTTTCAACGACCTCTATTCAAACCTGAATCCGTCCTGGGGCTACAAACCGAACGTCACCAATTTCGTCTCCTACTTCGCCACCGTGGCCTATTCGTTCAAGAACCGCTACGTGCTGAACGCCAACATCCGCAACGACATGTCCAACCGGTTCGGACAGAACGTGAACAAGCGTTTCGACCCCAACTATTCGTTCGGACTGTCGTGGGACGCAGCCCAGGAGCCCTGGATCAGGAACAACGCCAAATGGGTGGACATGCTCCGCCTGCGCGCCACCTACGGCATCCAGGGCAACGCTCTGACCAACCGCAGCAACGAACTGATCCTCGAATACGGCACGGTCGACAACCTCTACCAGCAATTCACCAACACGATCTACCAGCTGCCCAACTACAATCTCTCCTGGGAGAAGACCACGACCTGGAACCTCGGTCTGGACATGGGGCTTTTCCGCGCAGTCAACGTGATCCTCGAGTACTATTCGAGGGAGTCGAACGCCATCGTAACGCGCGACATTCCCTATCTGTACGGCCTGTCCACGATGGACGTGAACGGCGGCATCATCAAGAACCGGGGCGTCGAAGCCACGGTGGAGTTCTTCCCCATCAACAAGAAGGACCTGTGGCTGATGGTCCGGCTGAACGCCTCGCGCAACTTCAACAAGGCGGGCGATCCGGTTTCGACCCCCACGCTCTACGAATTCCTTCAAGGCAGCAGCAGCAAGATCCTCAAGGCGGGCTATCCCGTCTCCGGATTCTGGTCGTTCTCCTACGCGGGTCTGAGCCATGAGGACGGACATCCTCTGTTCAACCTGATCGACAAAGAGACGGACGTAAACATGGACCCCACGGAATTCCTCGTCTATTCCGGCCAGAGCACTCCCAACTTCACCGGAGGACTTCAGATCGACTTCCGTTACAAATCGTTCCTTTTCAGCAGCAACTTCTCCCTCCTGCTGGGAGCCAAAAAGCGTCTGCCTTCCCCCTACGACGGTTTCTCGGATCAGGGACAGATGCCCTCTCCGGAAGTCAACCTGAGCCGCGACCTGCTCAACCGGTGGAAAAAGCCGGGCGACGAGGCGCATACCGACATTCCGGGATTCATCACCGGCAGCGAATACCGGTACACGCTGCCGAATACCGATATCATGTCGTGGATGCAGATGTGGAACTACTCCGACCTGCGGGTCGTGAACGGCTCGTTCCTGCGCTGCCAGCAGTTGATGCTGACCTGGCAGATGAAGGACGACTGGTGCAAGAAGCTGGGTCTCCAGCGATTCCAGGCCAGCTTCAGCGTGGCCAATCCCTTCGTGATCGCCAGCAAGCGCTTCGACGGATTCGACCCGGAACTCCCCGGCCAGCAAGTCCGGGCCCGCATCTTCACCTTCGGTCTGAATATCGGATTCTAAAAAACACAAAGACATGAAAATCAATCTCAAAATAACGACCTTTTTGTTCACGCTGGGACTCTGCACCTCCTGCGGCGATTTCCTGGAGCCCCAGTCGCAGCAGTATTTCGTCCCGCAAGACGTGCAGAGTATCGACGACATGCTGCTGGGAACCGCCTACCCCCGGCCCACCGAACTCTACACCGACATCACCGCCATGCTGAACCTGCTGGACGACGACATCACCTTCACCATGCAGCCGGGAAGCGTCTACTCTTTCGACCTCACCTCCATGCGAGCATCCCTGGCCATCTACTCCTGGCAGCCCGACATGTTTACCCAGTACCGGGAGTTCGCAGGGTCTTACGGCGGATATTACCACAATCTGTGGCAGTACCATTACGAGTTGATCCTCGGCGCCAATGCCGCGCTCGACTATGTGGACAAAGTGACCGGAAGCGACAACGACAAGAACCGGGTGAAAGCCCAGGCCTACGCTTTACGCGCATTTTATTATTTTAGTTTAGTAAATATTTTCGGGGAGCCGTACAACTACAATCCGGAGGCACCCGGCGTACCGCTGAAAACCGACAGCAACATCGAAGGACTGGATGTCCCCAGAAACAGCGTCCGGGAGGTGTACGAACAGATCGTATCCGACCTGCTGGATTCGGAGAGATATTTCCGGTCGATCCCGGAGTCCGAGCAATACCGCCCCGACTACCGCGTCAGCCTGCCCATGGCGCAGCTGCTCCTGTCCCGGGTCTACCTTTACATGGAAAACTGGAAAGGAGCGGCCGAATATGCCGGAAAAGTGATCCACGACTGGAGCTTCTCACTGCTGGACCTCAATTCGCTGCCGGCTCCCGTCACGCCCGACGCCTCGAACAAAAGGACCTATTACGGAATCATCTCTCCCGATTCGCCCGAAACGATCTGGCTGTACGGGAAAACCACGGACTACTACAACTATGTAGGCAAAACGTTCAACTCCTCGCAGTTCGATTACAGCAACGGAGGACCGAGCGGCATGTATTTCAACGCCACCAAAGAGTTGATCGCATGTTTCGGGGAGAACGACCTGAGAAAGGATTTCTATATTTTCAGGGAAGGCGCCTATCAGAAAGACACCATTTTCCTGGCCTACGGTAAAGCGATTCCGTTTCTGCCCACCAGCACCCTACCCGAATCGAGCTCTTTCGCCCGGGCATTCCGGTTGTCGGAAGCCTACCTGAACCTGGCGGAAGCAGCGGCCATGGACCCCGAACTGGACGACCAGACGGCGCTGGACGCTCTGAACGACCTGCTGGAAAAACGGATCAAACAGGGCGAATTCACCCCGCTGTCGCTGTCCGATCTCTCGGGTGACGCCCTGATAGAGAGAATCCGCCGGGAACGCCGGGCCGAATTGTGTTTCGAGAACCACCGCTGGTTCGACCTGCGCCGCTACGGAATGCCGGAGATCACCCACCGGTACCGTAAAACGGATGCTCTGGGCAATTTTACCGGTCCGGCCGTCGTTCAGATATTGACGAAAAACGACCCGGCCTATACGCTGCCGATCCCCGAAGAGGTATTGGCCAAAAACCGGGGTCTGGTTCAGAACCGACAGACTTCCGGAAAACAACCCGTAGAGTAACAACCTCATCAACACACGACAAACCATGAAAAATCGTTTCATATATCTGATACTGGCAGGAGCCGCCCTGCTCACCTCCTGCTACAAGGAGGACCCGATCACGCCGTCCGACGCGCCCATGATCGCCAACCGGTTCGAATTCCCGCAGGGAGACGCCGAATGGGACCGGTTCGCCGAAAAGATACACGACCAATACGGCGTATATCTGATCTACAAGGACATCGACTCCATGGACCTGAACCGGAGCTGGTATTCACTGAACGGCAACAATTCGGGCGAAGGACTGACCGACCAGCAGGCGGAGGCCCACATGAACTTCATGAGAGACCACATTTTCCGGTATCTCAATCCTTCGGCCATAAAAGGGGTCTTCAAGCCGTTCTATTACCTGGTCTACAACTTCTACGGCTATTCCGCAGCCAACTACGGCAACGCGTTCCTGTTGAATTACACCAGCGGAATCGACTTCTGGGTGAGTTCGATTTTAAACGACAACAACCCGACGTTCCCCACCGATCCGAAAAAACTGAAGGAGTACCGGGTCAGGACGCTGATGCAGATTCTCCCGGAGGCCTACAACAAAGGCAAGATCACGGAGCCCGACGGATTCTTCGATAAGTTCGACTTCAAAACGGCGATCGTCACCGGCAGTTATCAGTTGGACGATCCCAACCACTACTGGAAAAGGGGATTCCCCGGAGAACTCAAGGACGATGCCTATGAATTCAGCTCCTATTTTTACGGAACGATCTCCACGTTCACCCCGGCCTATACATACAGGCTCTACCTGTTCCTGTGCATGCGGTACGACCGGGAGGAGCTGGAAGCGAAATTCCCCTCGGCCGACTATCCGCTGATCCACACCTGCCGGAACATGGTGGCCGATCATCTGAAAAACGCCTACGGAATCGACCTGGAAGCCATCGAGCATGGCCCGCAGGAATAAAGGAAACACATACGTCGGATTGCCGGAAAAATTTTCTATTTTTGGCAATCCGACTTTCCGACCGCATTCAAACTTTAACCTTTTTATATGAAAAAATCACTGATCCTGCTGACAGCCCTGCTGGCCGTCGCCTTCCAGCCGGAAGCCTCGGCCCAGCTGTTCGGAAAGAAAAAAGCCGAAGCCAAAACCGAAACGGAGAAAAAAGAGACGCCGAAACCCAGCGCCTACGAAAAGTTGCTGAAGGACGCCACCACGTCCAAAAGCAACTTCATCACCCTGCACAAGGTGAAAGAGAAACTCTATTTCGAAATTCCGATGACGACCCTGGGCCGCGAAATGCTGATGGCCTCCACCCTGACCGAAATCTCGGAACAGGCGTTCGGTACGGTGGGTTACAAGGAGAAAGACCCGCTTCACGTGCAGTTCATTCTGGAAGATTCTCTGGTCCTGCTCAAACAGCTGAACGTAGGGGTCACCGTCGATGCGGACAACTCCGCCCTCAAAGAGGCCATAAGCAAGAATTACGGCAGCTCCATCATTTCCAAGAACAAGATCGAAGCATGGAACAAAGACAGCACGGCCGTAGTGATCGACATGACCGCCATGTTCCTCTCCGACTACAAGCCTTTCAGTTTCCTGGGCAACTACGGCATTCTGAACGTAACGGGAAATTATAAAGGCAACAACTCCATGCTCGGCGAGATCAAGGCTTTCGACGACAACGTGTCGATCAAATCGACCCTCTCCTACGACGTGTCGATCAAGTTCCTTTTCTTCACATTCGTCGATAATGAACCGGTCACCGCAAAGGTCACGCGGTCGATCCTGCTACTGCCCGAAAAGAAGATGACGCCCCGCATCGCCGACTCCCGGGTGGGCGTTTTCCCCACGGACAAGCTCCATTTCACCACGAAACGGGACGGTTCGCTCAACTACTCGTTCGCCAACCGCTGGAGGATAGAGCCCTCCGATCCGGAGGCCTACAAGCGCGGGGAGTTGGTGGAACCGGCCAAACCGATCGTGTTCTACATCGACAGCGCCTTCCCGGAAAGCTGGAAAGAGCCCGTCAAGGAGGGAACTCTGAGCTGGAACAAGGCCTTCGAAGCGATCGGATTCAAAAACGCGATCCAGGTGAGGGATTTCCCGAAGGACGATCCGGAATTCGACCCGGACAACCTGAAATACTCCTGCATCCGCTTCCTTCCCTCGACCACCGAAAACGCCATGGGTCCTTCGTGGGTAGACCCGACCACCGGTGAAATCATCAATGCCACCGTACTGGTCTATAACGACGTCATCAAACTGACCAACCAGTGGCGCTACGTGCAGACCGCGCAGCTCGACCCGTCGATCCGGACAGGCAAGCTGACCGACGAGAAACTGCGGGAGTCGCTGCAATACGTCATCGCACACGAAGTGGGACACTGCCTCGGCTTCATGCACAACATGGGGGCATCGTCCGCCTTCCCCGTGGATTCGCTCCGTTCGGTGACCTTCACCCAAAAGTACGGAACGACCCCCACGATCATGGATTACGCACGGTTCAACTATGTGGCCCAGCCGCAGGACAAGGGTGTCAACCTGAATCCGCCCGCTCTGGGTGTCGGCGACTATTTCCTCGTCAAATGGAGCTATCAGCCCGTCGAAGGAGCCACTTCGGCCTGGGACGAGAAGGCCACCGTGGAGAGCTGGGTGGATGAAAAGGCCGGCGATCCGCTCTACCGGTACGGCCGCCAGCAGATCTTCGCCCGCTACGACCCGAGCGCCCTCGAAGAGGATCTGGGCGACGACCCGATGAAAGCGGGAGCCTACGGCATCGCCAACCTCAAATACATCCTGGCCAACTACAACGGCTGGGTGAAGAACGACGACGACTTCACTTACCGCGACGAAATCTATTCGCACATCGTCAACCAGTATTACCGCTACATCCGCAACGTGATGTACAACGTGGGCGGTATCTATCTGACCGAAGTGAAGGACGGCACGAAGGGAGACCGTCACCTCTCCGTCCCCAAAGAGGTGCAGAAACAGTCTCTCGCCTGGGTGATGAACGAATACCGCAACGCCGACTGGCTGAACAACCAGGAACTGCGGAAAAACCTCTCCCTGTCCGTCGACCCAACCACGCTCCTGCGTGGCAAAGTGGCCTCCGACCTGAAGAAACTGGTCAAGAACGTCCTGCTTTCGGCCCACATCTCCGACAATCCCTACTCGCTCAAGGAGTTCATGAACGACCTTTACCTGAATGCGTTCGAAAACTCGTTGAAGGGACGCCGGCTCACCGCCGGAGACATGGCGCTGCAAAACTTCCTGGCCACTATGGCCGTCGAACCGTTCGAGGATAAGAAAGGCGGCAGCCTGCTGCTTCTGAACGACCTGGCCTACACTCCCTCGGTAGATGAAATCATCGCGTACGACCTCGATCAGACCGGTTTGGTCAGAAAATACGCCGACCTGCTGCGCCGCGTGGAACAGGAAAAGGGCGAAGGATACGTAGCGGCCCAGATGCGCCTGAACACCTTCGGATACAGCTACGGATTCATGCAGAACGTCAACACGAACAGCATCGACAATTCGAAGCTCTACCTGCTCGACATGGCCTACAAAATCCAGAAACTGGCCTCCTCGAAAGCGGCCACCGCTTCCGGCGACGACAGACTGCATTATCAGGCACTCCTGTTGCAGGTCAACAAAGCGCTGAAAAACAAATAGGACCCGTCGGGTCCGAAAACAGAAAAGGCATCCGTATGGATGCCTTTTCTGTTTCATGCACGCCTTCGGTACCGAGAGTCCCGGCCGTCACCGGACCTCAGTAAACCGCCCTCCGGGCTTCGATCAGGCCCCGTTCGGGCAGGGAAGTTTCCGTCGCCCCTCCCCCGCTCCGGACCGGAACCGATCCCTGCAGGGAGAGAAGGCCGGCCGACGCTGCTTCGCCGCCCGTCAGCCGGGCGAGCGCACGGCGAAGCAGGGGATCGTTCTCCGCGTCGCCCAACGCCCCGATATCGGGACGGTCGTAGGTGGCTTCAGCCAACTCGGGCAGTTCCGGCACGATGCCCGTCTCGTATCCGGAGACCTTGTCCCGGTCGTAGATCCGGACGGTGATCGGATGCACCTCCCATTCGTAGCGGCTGTTGGTGATCTCCACCCCGCCGACGTTCTTTCCCACGGTCGTCTCGCCGATCACGATCAGGTCCTCCCCGTAATAGGGTTTCAGCCCGTGAATGATCAGTTCGCTGGCGGACGCCGTATTCTCCGAAGTGATTACGCACAGGCGCCGCACATCGGCGTTGTACGGCCCGATTTCCCCCTCCGAGAGGAACCTCTCCGCCTCGAAGGCGGCCGGATTCCCGAAACAGCGGTTATATTCCTTATAGACCAGCACCTGTCCCAGCATCTCCCGCCGCGCGATCAGACTGGCCAGCCGGCGGGCTACCGTCAGCTCCCCGCCGCCGTTGTACCGCAGGTCGAGCACCAAATGGGCGATCCCCTGTTCCCGGAAATAGCGGAAAGCATCGTCCAGTTCGTTCAGGAAACGGTCTCCCTCCCCGGGCGTGAAATGATTGAAGACGAGGTACCCCGTCCGCGGCGAGGTTTCGAAAACGGCCCGGTACAGCACCGGCGTATCGTAATACTCCCCTTTTTCCAGCGTCACGTCCCTCTTCTGCGGATAGTTGAAACGAAGCGTCACCCGCTGTGCGGCCATCAGCGACGAATAGACCGACCGGCTCATCGGCATGGTCGATTCGTCGATCCCGTTGAAACGGTCTCCCCGCCGGATACCGGCCCTCTCGGCCGGGGAGCCGGGCAGCACATAGAGTATCTGGCAGAACCGTATCCCGTCGCTGCCCGTGAAATAGCGTACCTCGAAACCGAAATCGGTCTTCTTCGTATCGGAGAAGGACTCTCCGCCGCGTGTGGCCGGACCCGCATACTTCAGTGCCGAGAAACGGTCGCCGTAGATGTCGTCGGCCACGGCCACCGAACGGTCGGCCCGGTAGCGGAGCGTTTCGAAATAGCGCTCCGGGCTCATCGAGGGATCGGTGGTTTCGAGGGGAGCCATCTGCGAACTCCACAGGTAATTCTCCGCAAGAGTCCGATACACCCACCGGTCGATTTTATCGGTGTCCCGGACCACGGATTCGCCCTTCCGGCACCCGGCCAAAGCAAGCAAAGCCGCCGCCGACACCGCGACCCTGCCTATATATATAGCAAAACGTTCCAACCTTTCCGATTTTTAAACCTGACCGTAAAAGTAATTCAAAAACGACAATTATCGGGAATGATTATGAATTTTCCATTATATTTTCTATATTTAGGAACCTAATTCTAAAACTTTAAAACCATATCGGCGATGAAGACATACCAGACCAACGAGATCAAGAACATCGTGCTGATCGGAGCGCCGGGCTCCGGAAAAACTACCCTTGCCGAAGCCATGGCCTTCGAGGGTAAGGTCATAGACCGCAGGGGTAGTATCGAGACGGACAACACCCTCTCCGACAACACCGAGTTGGAACATCTCTACAAGCGTTCGATCTATCCGACGATCCTCTTCACGGAGTTCATGGGACGCAAGCTCAACATCATCGACACCCCGGGATCAGACGACTTCTGCGGAGGACTCTTTTCCGCCTTCAAGGTGGCCGACGTGGGTGTGATGGTCTTCAACGCACAGAACGGATTCGAGGTGGGCTCCGAGATACAGGCCCGTTACGCCCGTGCACAGGAGAAACCGATCATCGCGCTGGTCAATCAGCTCGACGCCGAAAAGGCCAGCTGGGAGACGACCATGGAGTCGATCGAATCCTCGTCGCATGTCAAGCCGGTGATCGTGCAGTATCCGGTCAACCCGGGCCCCGGCTTCGACACCTTCATCGACGTGCTGATGATGAAAATGTACAAGTTCAAGGACGATACGGGCATCCGCGAGGAGATGGAAATCCCCGAATCGGAGATGGAACGGGCCAAAGAGCTCAACAACACGCTGGTCGAGGCGGCCGCCGAAAACGACGAGGGGCTGATGGAACTCTACTTCGAAAAGGGCAGCCTCACGCAGGACGAAATGCGCTCGGGATTGAAAATCGGTCTGGCCAAACGCGATCTGATGCCCGTGTTCTGCGCTTCGGGCAAGAAGGACATCGGCACCAAGCGCCTGATGGAGTTCATCATCAACGTAGCCCCCGGCCCGCTCAAGGCTCCCAATTTCCGCACCGTGGAGGGAGAGGAGGTGGCTGCCGACGTCGAGGGTCCGGCCGCCCTGTTCGTCTTCAAGAGCGCCATCGAGCCCCATCTGGGTGAAATCAGTTATTTCCGCCTGATCCGGGGCCGGCTTACCGAAGGCATGGAGCTGCTGAACACCCGCACGGGCAGCCGCGAAAAGATCTCCCAGCTGTTCGCCGTAGCCGGGAAGAACCGCATCAAGGTGGGCGAAATGATGGCGGGCGACATCGGCTGCACCGTAAAACTGAAAGGCACCCGCACGAACGACACGCTCTGCGCCCCGTCGGCTCCCGTCACGATCGCCCCGATCGTCTTCCCGGAACCCCGTTACCGGGCCGCCGTCCGCTCCACGAAAACGGGCGAGGACGAGAAGCTGGGCGATGCGCTGAACAAGGCCCGCTACGAGGACCCGACCATCCTGGTGGACTACTCCAAAGAACTCAAGCAGACCATCATACAGGGCCAGGGAGAACACCACCTGAACATTCTGAAAACCACGCTGGCCAACCAGTACAAACTCGACGTGGAGTTCTTCGCCCCGAAGATCCCTTACCGCGAGACCATCACCAAGGTGGCCGCCGCCGACTACCGTCACAAGAAGCAGTCGGGAGGCGCCGGGCAGTTCGGGGAGGTGCATCTGGTGATCGAACCCTACTACGAAGGTATGCCCGAACCTTCGAAATACAAGGTGGAGGGCCGGGAGCTGGTGGTCAACGTCAAGAACAAGGAGGAATACCAGCTCGAATGGGGCGGCACGCTCCAGTTTTACAGCGCCATCGTGGGCGGCGCGATCGACGCCCGCTTCCTGCCCGCCATCCTCAAGGGCGTGATGGAAAAGATGGACGAAGGCCCGTTGACCGGCTCCTATGCCCGCGATATCCGCGTGGTGGTCTACGACGGCAAGATGCATCCCGTGGACTCGAACGAAATTTCCTTCAAGCTGGCCGGCCGGAACGCCTTCAAGGAGGCCTTCAAAAAGGCAGGTCCGAAGATCATGGAGCCCATTTACAGCGTCGAAGTGCTCGTCCCTTCGGACAAGATGGGCGACGTGATGAGCGACCTGCAGAACCGCCGCGCCATGATCGAGGGCATGACTTCCGACAAGGGATTCGACCGCCTTACGGCCCGCGTCCCGCTGGCGGAAATGTACCGTTATTCCACCACTCTCAGTTCGCTGACCAACGGACGGGCCACCTACACCATGAAGTTCGCCTCCTATGAGCAGGTTCCCGCCGACGTGCAGGAGAAGCTCCTCAAAGCCTATTCCGACACGGACAAGGACGAATAATATCCGCGAACGGAAGCCGACGGTTCGACTTCCGGTTCCTTCGAAAAGACCGTTCCGCATGTTCAGAGCGGTCTTTTTTTCGGAAAATCCGGTCCGGACACATGAAATTTTCACCGCAAAAAACCTTTCATTCGATAAAATAGTTTATATTTGTCCGAAAGAGAGAATCGTATGCGCACTTTCGCGGCCTATTTTTCGGGACTACTGTTCGCCCTGCTGTGGATCATGGCAGGATACGGGTTTTCCCCGGCTGTCTCTCCGGAACAAACACCCCGGACGGAAAAAACCGAAAGCGTTCGCACGCAGGACGGGCTGACGTTCAACGACCTGCAGGACAACATCCGGTTTTTCGAACATCCGGAACGGGCGCGCATCAGCGTCCCCGAACGGAGCGAGACACCGGTCCGTCCCTACGCTCCTGTCGGGGGAACCGGACTCTGCACTCCGGACACCGGTACCGACGTGCACGTACGGTATCACTGCAAGCGACTCTCCCGCCCCTCTGTCCGTTCCGGACATGCCGTGGACTACCACGTCTTCGCGCTGAGGAAAATACTCATTTAACCTTTCGCTTTTCACACAGGCCGCCCCCCCCGGGCGTCCGCCGGAAACCGCACCCGGAACGGGAGAGGCGGAGCCGTATCTGTTTCCAAACACGAAAAAGCGAAAAAAACATGAATTCCGAATATCAATCCATCGACGAAACCATCTATTCGATCGACCCCGACAATATCGTCTGCAAAAAGAAAAGCCCCCTGATGGCGCTCCTGTTCCTTTTTATCGGAGCGGATTTCTTCGCGGTGAACTATCTGGTTCCCGGCATCTACAACAACCCCGACCTCTCCTCGGCCGTGCTGATGGCCGGTGCGGTTTTCGGCCTGATAGGAATCGTCAAACTACTGATGAACCTCTACGGAAAATCCGCTGTCCCCGTCTACAAACCCTCCGGCGAACGCCTCAAACGATACGAACTCTTTTTCGACGCGGCTTACCGCGACACCGTCAACAAATACGTACAGGCGGGCGATTTCGACGCCCTGGTCGGCCTGCCGCACAGCGAAAGTTCGGCGATCCTCGTCGTGATCTACAAGACCTCCGCCGGAGACATCCTCCTGGCGCAGGTGTTCGAATACGTACCCTACCACCACGAACCGGTCACCGATACGCTCGTATTCGACAAATCCCGTTACAGGCTTTCGGGCGATATCGCCTGAAAACATACTGCTTAAGGGCTCATCCGGCAGGACATTATTTTCATCATATTCCATAAAATAAACATACCATATCACTTTAAAATGCGATACAATAAAACGACAAGTCTGTGCCGATTATATATTCTCCCCGATAGGTTTTCACGCCCTGCCGGATGAACCCGAACACTCGGTCAGGTTAGCATCCGATAAAAAGAAGCCCCCGGCGGAAACGCCGGGGGCTTCCCCATTTCTATACGAATCCGCATCTCAGAGTTTGTCGCCGTAGGCCAGGTCGCCGGCATCGCCGATTCCCGGCACGATGTAGGACTTCACCGTAAGCTCCTGATCGACCGAGGCGCTCCAGATAGTCATCTTCTCCTGCGAAACATGTTTCTTGACGTACTCGATCCCCTCTTCGCTGGCGATGATCGAAGCCACGTGCGTGTGGCGCGGAACGCCGCCCTTTTCGAGCAGGGCATTATAGGTCAGCACGAGCGAAGTCCCCGTGGCGAGCATCGGATCGACCAGCAGCAGGATCTTGTCGGTCAGGTCGCAGCAGGAAATATACTCCACTTTCACGTTGAAGGTTCCGTCCTTGCTGTACTTGCGATAGGCCGAAACGAAAGCGTTCTGCGCCCCGTCGAAGTAGTTCAGGAACCCCTGGTGATAGGGCAGTCCCGCCCGCAGGATGGTGGCGATCACGACCTGATCGTCCGGCAGGGCCACTTCGGCCTCCCCGAGGGGGGTCTCCACCGAAACGGTACTGTACCGCAGCGTCTTGCTGATCTCGTAGGCCATCACCTCCCCCACGCGCTCCAGGTTGCGCCGGAAACGCATGCTGTCGGTCTGGACGTTCACGTCGCGCAATTCGGCGACGAACTTGTTGAGAATCGTGTTTTGCTGATCGAGGATATGCAACATCTTTTATCTGTTTAAGTACAGTAAAGTTATGAATTTAGACCGAACCGCCAAACGAATCAGTACAAAAAGTTGTTGAAAGGAAACCTTCCCGCATGTATCTCACGAACCATACCATAGAGATCGCGCCGCAGCTTGTCGATTCCGATCTTCTCCCGGGCGGAAATGAAGATGCAGGGGGTGTTCGCCTTGGCGATCCAACTGTTCTTGAGTTCGTCCAGCGTACGGTTTTCGCGCGTGGCAGGCGTCAGATCATCCTCGTCCTTCGGCACGCAGGTATAGGCATCCACCTTGTTGAAGATCAGGAAGACGGGTTTCTCCCCGGCACCGATCTCCTGCAGGGTCTGCTTGACCACCTCCAGCTGCTCCTCGAAATTGGGATGCGAAATGTCCACCACATGCAGCAGCAGATCGGCCTCCCTCACCTCGTCGAGCGTGGACTTGAACGACTCCACCAGCTGGTGGGGCAGTTTTCGGATGAATCCCACCGTATCCGAAAGCAGGAAGGGCAGGTTGTCGAGCACCACCTTGCGCACGGTCGTGTCGAGCGTGGCGAAGAGTTTGTTCTCGGCGAATACCTCGCTCTTGCTGATCAGATTCATCAGGGTCGATTTCCCCACGTTGGTGTAGCCCACCAGCGACACCCTCACCAGCGAACCGCGGTTGCCGCGCTGCACGGCCATCTGCCGGTCGATCTTCCGAAGATCCTCCTTGAGTTTGGCGATGCGGTTGCGCACGATCCGGCGGTCGGTCTCGATCTCGCGCTCACCGGCCCCCCCCCGGGTCCCCGTACCGCCCCGCTGCCGCTCGAGGTGCGTCCACATGCCGGCCAGCCGGGGCAGCAGGTATTCGTACCGCGCCAGCTCGACCTGCGTCTTGGCATAGGCCGTGGTCGCCCGGCTCACGAAAATATCGAGAATCAGGCTCGTACGGTCCAGTATCCGCCGGCCGAGCTCTTTCTCCAGGTTGCGTGTCTGGGAAGGCGAGAGCTCGTCGTCGAAAATCACCACGTCGATCTCCTGCTCCTGCACGTATGCCGCGATCTCCTCCAGTTTGCCCGGCCCCACGAAAGTCCGGTTGTTGGGCATCGGCAGTTTCTGCACGAAACGGGCCTTCGTCTCTATATCGGCCGTCTCGGCCAGAAACTCCAGTTCGTCGAGGTACTCCGTCACCTGACGCTCGTCCTGTCTGTCGCGGGCCACGGCCACCAGTACGGCCCGTTCCCGCTCGTATTCCCTGTTTATCGTATCTTCTTTCAAATCGCTAAAATATAAATTCAACTTGTTCTGTTTCCGGCCGCCGATTCCCTGCGGAGCGCACGAACCGGCAGAAAGGAAACGGGAACCCGGCCCGACGCTCCCGTTTTCCTGCGGCCAAAAAAGAGGGTACCCGTCGATACGGACACCCTCTTGTGGTTAGATTTCCGACACCGGACACGGAACCGTTCCGGTCTTTCCCGAAACGGGATCAGTTCTGGATCTTGAACTGAACCGGAAGCGTGTATTTCACACGCACCGGCGTACTCCGCTGTTTTCCGGGCGTCCACTTCGGAGACATCTGCAGCACGCGGATGGCCTCCTCGGAGAGCGAACGGTCGGGGCTCTGAAGCACCGTGATGTTGGTGAGCGAACCGTCCTTCTCGATCACGAACGAAAGGGTCACGTTACCGGAAATTCCGTTCTCGGCGGCGATGGTCGGGTATTTGATACGCTCCATCACCCACGCACGGAACTTGGTCAGGTCGCCGCCCATGAACGAAGGCATCTCCTCGGCCACGATGAAGGGCTCGTCGGACTCGGCCACCTCTTCCGTAACGCCTACCTGCTGAACCACGATCGCATCCTCCGAGAAGTCGTTGAAGTCGAACTCGGTCGTGATCTTCACGTCGTTCTTCACCACGTTGATGATGTCGGAAACGACCGCGATGGTCTGTTTGACGGGCTGAGGCGGCTTCTGATCCTGGCGGGTGATCTCCACGATCTCCTCCTCTACCGCAACGGTACCCATGTCCATCACCTGGACAACTTTCTCGGTCTGGCTGTAAGCGAACGCACCGATCATCAGCGCGAGCGAAACGATCAGACCTATCTCCAGAAACAGACCCCGTTTATTCTGCAGATCGGCTTTGGGCGATTTTTTGATTTCCATGACTGTATGCTTAATTTTTGATTAAAACAAAAGTAAGTACGGCATTTCTTTTTACAAAGATAGGAAAAAACATTTAATCGCACTGCATTCCTCCCGAAAAAATTCGGGCAAAAAGGAAGAAAATCCTTCTTCGCGCAGAAATTTCCTGCAAAATTCGTGCGGTTTTATCAAAAAGTATTATATTTGCGCTCTCAACGGGGGATTAGCTCAGCTGGCTAGAGCGCTTGCATGGCATGCAAGAGGTCACGAGTTCGAATCTCGTATTCTCCACGAAAGGGGCTGTTTTCGGTGACGGAACGGCCCCTTTTTCGGTTTTCACGACAATTCGACGGAGAAACGCCCGTTATGTATTATCCCGGGTCACGGAGACGGAGACGGAGACGGACCCGCACACACGAAACCGCATGACACAGGAACACCTTTTCGGAATGACGCTCGACCGGCTCCGGGAAACCGCCTCGGAACTCGGGATGCCCCGCTTCGCGGCGGGCCAGATCGCCTCGTGGCTCTACCGGAAGGGCGCGACGGAGATCGGACAGATGACCGACCTCTCGCTGCGGAACCGCACCCTGCTCGAAGAACGTTACCGGATCGGGCTCATGCCCCCTTCGGCGGTCTCCGTTTCGCAGGACGGCACGAAAAAATACCTTTTCCCGACCGGCGGGGGACACAGCGTAGAATCGGCCTACATCCCCGACCGGGACCGGGCCACGCTGTGCGTCTCCTCGCAGGCGGGCTGCAAGATGGGCTGCGCTTTCTGCGCCACGGGCCGGCAGGGATTCCAGCAGCACCTCCCGGCCGGGGAGATCCTCAACCAGATCGCCTCCCTGCCCGAGCGGGACAGCCTGACCAACGTGGTCTACATGGGCATGGGGGAGCCGCTCGACAACCTCGACAACGTGCTGGATTCGCTGGAGATACTCACCGCCCCCTGGGGATACGGATGGAGCCCCACCCGAATCACCCTCTCCACGGTGGGGGTGACACCCGCCCTGAAAACCTTCCTCGACCGGACGAAAGTCCACCTGGCCGTCAGCCTGCACAATCCCTTTCCCGACCAGCGGGCCGCTATCATGCCCCTGCAACGCGTCTATCCCGTGGCGGAGACGATCGCCCTGCTGAAACGGTACGACTGGAGCGGGCAGCGGCGCGTCAGTTTCGAATACATCGTCCTGCGGGGAATGAACGACACTCCGGCCCACATCCGGGAACTGTGCCGCCTGCTGGACGGACTCCGGTGCCGGATCAACCTGATCCGTTTCCACGCCATCCCGGGCTCGCCCTTCGTCAGTCCGGGTCCCGAAGAGATGATCCGTTTTCGGGACGAACTCACCCGGCGGGGCATCACCACCACCATCCGTGCCTCGCGGGGCGAGGATATCCAGGCCGCCTGCGGCCTCCTCTCCACCCGCAACCGGCAGACCGCCGCCCGCCGCGGGGTACCCGGCCGCGGCACAACAGTTGCTGAACACGATACGGAAAACCATAAAAACGAACGAGTATGAAAAAGATCATGTTACTGACCGCCGTCCTGGCGTTCATCGGAAGCGTCGCCCTGGCACAGAACGACCAGGGGATCAAATTCGAAAAGGGCACCTTCGCCGAAATACTGGCCAAGGCCAAAGCCCAAAAGAAACTGGTGTTCATGGACGTCTACGCCTCGTGGTGCGGTCCCTGCAAACGGATGGCCGCCGAGGTCTTCACCCAGAAAAAGGTGGGCGACTATTTCAACGCCACTTTCGTCAACGCCAAATTCGACGCCGAAGTGGGCGAAGGCCGCACGATCGCGGCGCGTTACGGCGTGAATGCCTACCCGACCTTCCTGCTGCTGAACGGCGACGGGAAGCTGGTCGGCAAAATGGTGGGCGGCAGTCCGGCCGACGAGTTCATCCGCCAGGTGAAGGAACTCAAGGCCAAGGCCGACGCCCAGAAATAACCCCTCCGGCCATCGCGGCAGACACGCAAAGAATACGCCCCGTACACGGAGTGTCGTGCACGGGGCGTATCTTTATTTTCCCGCACGGGACGAAACCTTCACGTCCCGCCGCACCATCCTCCGGCAGGCTTCACCGGACACGCCCGTCCCGCAGCAGGATTCCGCCCGCCGGATACGGAATCCGCGGCCCCGCTCAATCCTCCCGCACACCCTCCGGACGGAGTTCCAGCCGGCGCACGGCCTCCTCGAGCCAAGCCAACCGGCAGGCCATTCGCTCGTTCTCCTGTTCGAGCCTGGCGCTCTCCTCCATGTAGTGGAGCACCGTCTCCCGGTAGAAAGAGATCTGACGGTGGGCGCGCCGGAGCGCATCGACGAGCAGGGAAGGTTCGTCGAGAGCCTCCGGACCGACACCGAGGGAGGCCAGAAGGCCCAAAATCCGCTTTTCATCCGATTGTTTCATCCGTCCCGATTCATTCGTGGACGTCCCGGGCTCCGGTCGGGACAGTTCATAAACGAGAGAAGCGCGGAACCGTTGCAGCACCGTTCCCTCGCAGGCTCTGGAAAGGCCCTTCCCGAAACGGGTACAACGGCCCGCGCTCCATGGCTCGGACCTGCAAAACCCGTTCCGGGAAAAAACCGGCCGGGTTTTGCTTGTACCGCTTCGGGGGACAAATTTTCCAGATTTGCGAGGAAGCAGTCCGGCAACCGCCTCATACGACGTTTTGCCGGGGACAAATATAAGCAAAAAAAGCGCAAACCCTTCCCCGAATCGGATTAGAATCCTATCTTTGTGGAAAACTTTTCGCATGCTCAGGAAACTCGCAGGTCAGACCGCCGTCTACGGCATCAGCAGCATCGTGGCACGGCTGCTCAACTACCTGCTCACGCCCTACCTGACCCGGATCATGTCGCCGGCCGAGTACGGTGTGATTACCGACATGTACGCCCTGATCCCCTTCGCGCTGGTGGTGCTCACCTTCGGCATGGAGACGGGCTACTTCCGTTTCGCGGGCCGGGCCTCGTCGCCCGAAGAGAAAAAAAAGGTCTTCTCCACCACCTGGGCGGCCGTGAGCTATGCGGCCCTGGCCTTTCTGGCGCTGGCGCTCCTTTTCCTGAAACCGGTCGCCGCCGCCACGGGCTATGCCGCCCATCCCTCCTATATCTGGATGGTGGCCGCCATCATCGCGCTGGACGTCGTCACGGCCATCCCCTTCGCCCGCCTGCGGGAAGAGGGCCGGGCCGGACGCTTCGTGCTGGTGCGGGTAGCTTCGGTGGTCATCAACGTGGCGCTGTGCGTCTTCTGCTACGCGGCCCTGCCCCGCCTCGCCGCTTCGGGCGGGCCCTTCGCCCCGCTCTGGAATCCGGACTTCGGGGCGGGATACGTCTTCGCGGCCAACCTCGCCGCCAGTTTCGCCACCCTGCTGCTGTTGCTCCCCTCGTGCCGGGGCTCCCTGCCGCGCATCGACCGGAAACTGCTGCGGACGATCCTCGTCTACTCGTTCCCCCTGCTGCTGAGCGGGATCGCCGGAACGGCCAACGAATTCATCGACCGGCAGATGATCAAATACCTCATGCCCCCGGACGAGGCGATGGGGGCGCTGGGCATCTACGGAGCCGTGGTGAAGATCGGGGTGGTGCTGATGCTCTTCACGCAGATGTACCGGCTGGCGGCCGAACCCTTCTTCCTCATGGGTTTCGACAAGAAGGACTTCGTGCGCACGAACGCCGAGGCGCTCAAATATTTCGTGATCGTCTCGGTGGCGATCTTCCTGGTCATCGCGCTCTTCGCCGACCTGTTCGCCCTGATCGTGGGCGCCGATTTCCGGCAGGGCATCTTCATCCTGCCCGTCGTGCTGCTGGCCAACATCCTGTCGGGCGTCGTGCTCAACCTCTCGTTCTGGTACAAGCAGGCCGACGCCACCCGCTACGCAATCTATGTCACGGGATTCGGACTGCTGCTCACCGTGGGATTCAACCTCGCGCTGGTGCCGTGGCAGGGCTACGCCGGAGCCGCCTGGGCCCGTCTGCTCTGCAACGCGGGAATGGCAGGCATGAGCTATTACCTCAACCGCAAATACTACCCCACCCCCTACGACCTGCCGCGTATCGGGAGCTACTTCCTGCTCGGGGCCGCACTCTACGGAGCGGGACTCTGCACGGCGCATCTGCCCGTCCTGCCCCGTTATCTGCTCGACGCGGGCTTCGTGGCCCTGTTCACGCTCTATGCCGTGCGCCGGGAGAGGATCGACGTCGGAGGGCTCGTCCGCTCCGTACTGCACCGCAAACAGACAACCAACGATAAGAACCCATGAAAGTCAAAGTAATCAACCGCTCGGCCAACGAACTGCCCCGCTACGAGACTCCCTCTTCGGCGGGCATGGACGTACGTGCCGACCTTGCCGGGGCGATCGTCCTGAAGCCGCTGGAACGGACGCTGGTGCCCACGGGCCTCTACGTGGAGCTGCCCGAAGGGTACGAAATGCAGATCCGTCCCCGCAGCGGCCTGGCCATCAAACACGGTCTGACCCTGCTCAACACCCCCGGCACGATCGACGCCGACTACCGGGGCGAGATCAAGATCATCGTGGCCAACCTCTCCTCGGAACCCTACGAGCTGAAACCGGGCGAACGGATCGCACAAATGGTGGTCTCCCGCTTCACGCAGGTGGAGTGGGAACCGGTGCAGGAACTGTCGCAGACGGAACGCGGAGCGGGGGGATTCGGACACACGGGAAAATAACACGCCATGAAGATGAAAGCACAGACACACCGTACGATCTACGTCGCAATCGCCTGCGCCGCCGCGCTGGTGCTGGTATGGACGCTCTTCCTGAAAGGGGCCCCGGCCGGCAGCCGGGCCGTGATCGCCCTCGCCCAGGCGCTGGTGATCGCGGGCATGATCCTCAACATCCGCAACCTGAACCGGGCGGAACGCAACCGGAAACGTTAAGGCCATGCAGTTCCGGGACGTCATAGGCCACGCCGCCCTGAAGCGGATGCTCGTCCGCAGCGCGGACGAGGGACGGGTGAGCCATGCCCAGCTCTTCACGGGCGAAGCCGGATGCGGGGCGCTGCCGCTGGCGCTGGCCTACGCCCAGTACGTGAACTGCACCGACCGCCGGGACGGCGACTCCTGCGGGATGTGCCCCTCGTGCCGGAAGATGGCCGAACTGGTGCACCCCGACCTGAATTTCGTCTTTCCGGTCAACTCCCCAAAAGGGAAGGGCGGATCGGAAAAGCCGCTGAGCGACTATTTCATCGCTCCGTGGCGGGAACTGGTGCTGAAGACGGGCGGGTATTTCGACGAGCGGCGCTGGTACGAGGCGATCAACATCGACAACCAGCAGGGCATCATCACCCGGGCCGAAGCGGACGAGATCATCCGCAAGCTCTCGTTCAAGTCGTTCGAGGCCGAATACAAGGTGATGGTGATCTGGCTCCCCGAAAAAATGCGCACGGAGGCGGCCAACACACTGCTCAAGATCCTCGAGGAGCCGTGGGAGAAGACCCTCTTCCTGATGGTCTCCGAATCGCCCGCACGGCTGCTCTCCACGATCGTCTCGCGCACGCAGGAGGTGGCCGTACCCCGCATCGGGCTGCCGGACCTGGAAAGTCACCTGATCCGGAAATACGGCATGGAGCCCGGACAGGCCTCCACGATCGCCCGGCTTTCGGGCGGCAACGTGCTGGAGGCGGCCCGGCTCGCCGAGGGGGGACGGGACGGAGCGGGCGAAGAAAATTTCGATCTTTTCGTCCAGCTCATGCGGCTCAGCTACAACGACCGCCACATGGAGCTGCTCGAATGGGCCGAAACGGTGGCCGCACTGGGACGAGAGGAACAGAAACGGTTCCTCCAGAACTCCGTCCGGCTGTTGCGCAACAGCTACATGCTCCATGCGGGCATGGGCGAAATCGCCTATCTTTGGGGCGACGAACTGGCCTTCTGCAGGAAATTCGCCCCCTTCATCGGCAACCACAACATCGAAGCGCTGGTACGCGAAATGGAACTGGCATCGGCCCAGATCGCCCAGAACGGCAATCCGAAGCTGATTTTCGCCCACTTCGCGCTGGTGGTGAGCAAACTGATCGTACGGCTATGAGGGCGGTGCTGCTGACGGGAGGCAATCTGGGCGACCGGGAAGAGAACCTGTGCAGGGCCCGGCGACTGATCGCGGAACGGGCGGGCCGGATCGAAGCGCTCTCGTCGGTCGTGGAGACCGGAGCCTGGGGATTTTCGGCCCCGGAACGCTTTTTGAACCAGGCGGTAGTGATAGATACCCCGCTCGAAGCGGAAGAACTGCTCGAACGGACGCAGCAGATCGAACGGGAGCTGGGCCGGGAGCGGGAAAAAAGCGGCGGGGCGGAACAACTTTCCGGCGTGAACCCCGTTTCACGGAAAAGGAAGCGGTACGCTTCGCGGACGATGGACATAGACATTCTGTTCTACGGCGAACGGATCGAGGAGAGCCCGCGGCTGACCCTGCCGCATCCCCGGCTGCAGGAGCGGGAATTCGCGCTGGCCCCCCTGTGCCAGGTGATGCCGGAATACCGGCACCCGAAACTGGGGCGCACGATGCGGGAGCTGCGGGAAGAACTGCACCGCCGGCTGCCGGAAGAGCCCTATGCCGAGGTGTATTCCGGCCGGAACGATAAAAACGATATGAAATGAAACAGACCAAGAGCCCGATCCCTGCGGCGGCACTGGCCCTCATGCTGGCTTTCGCACCGGGATGCAAAAAGGTGAACACCGAACTGGTTTTCCGGCTCACACCCTACGTGCAGACGGAAGAGGACGGTCCCGAAGCCATCGCCGAAGGGGTTGTCGCCTACGCTTTCGCGGCCGACACGGTCGACTGGGCCGTCGCCTCCTACGCAGATGCGGAGGCGGGTATCCTCACCGCCCGCAGGAGGGAAGGGGAACGGCAGGCCGACGTGAAAACGGAACAGAACGAAGAGGGGGTGCTGGAGATCGGCCCCCTGCGCAACGACCCGACGATCCTCGTGGTATGCGACGTACCCAACCGCATCTATGCCTGGCGGCAGGTGGAGATTCCCGCCAACCTGCCGCAGCTGATCGTCCGCATGCGGTTCCGGCCGTGGAGGACGGACAGCCTGTACAAGGAGGCCAACTGGTTCATGGTGAACGAAACGCCCCCTGCCCCGCCCGAAGAACCCGAACAACCCGGAGAGGGGGACGGGAGCGGCACGGAAGGGAATCCGCAGCCGTCTTCCGGCGGATTCCGGGCCCGGAACGACTTTCGGTAAATTTAGTTATCTTTGCGCAGACAATCGAAAACTTCCATGCGGATACGACCGTCCCACATACGCCACCATATCCTGAAGCTGGCCGTGCTCCTGTTCTTCGGCACGGGCCTCTTCGCCCGCTGCGCCAACATCATGTCGCCACAGGGAGGACCGCGCGACACGCTTCCGCCGCAGGTGGTCGAGATGAAACCCGGATTCGGGGCGCTCGACTTCAAGGAAAAGCGCATCTACATCGAATTCAACGAATACCTCCAGCTCAAGGACCAGCAGAAGGAGTTCTACACTTCGCCCCAGATGGGCAAGAAACCGCTGGTCACCCTGCGGGGACGGGGCATCCAGATCGACCTGAAGGACTCCCTGCTGGCCAACACCACCTACGCCCTCAACTTCGGCAGCAGCGTGGCGGACAACAACGAGGGCAATCCCCTCAACGGATTCCGGTACGTCTTCTCGACGGGCAAAAGCATCGACTCGCTGGTGATGTCGGGCTACACGGTGGACGGTTACTCGCAGGACAGCGTGGCCAAGTCCTTCGTCTTCTTCTACGACACGACGATCGACTCGGTCGGCAGCCGCATGACCGCCGATTATGACTCCACCCTGCTCCGGCTGCCTCCGCAGGTGGTGGGACGGGCCGAAAGCAACGGAATATTCATCACCGAAAACCTCAAGCCGGTACCCTATCGCATCTATGCCTTCGAGGATTCGAACGGCAACCAGACCTACGACCCCGGCGTGGATAAGGTCGGGTTCCTGGACACGGTGTGCAATCCGGCCACGATGCCCGCCTTCAGCGCATGGTTCGACACCACGCGCAAGTATCTGGTGGCCGACCCGCAGATCTACATGCGCCTGTTCATGGACGAGTCGTTCCGCCGGCAGTATCTGTCGGACCACTCACGCCCCCTGCAGCACAAGGCGATCCTCACCTTCGGCGCCAAATTCCCGAAGATCGAGAAACTCGTCTTCGAGGGGATCGACTCCACGCGGATCATCACGGAATACCTTTCGCGGAACAAGGACTCGATCGCCTTCTGGTTCAACGTCCCCTCCGAGGAGCTGCCCGACACGATCCGGGCCGAACTCATCTACCTGAAACACGACTCGGTGAACGTGCTCCGGCCCGACACCCAGCGGCTGGAACTCGGCTGGAAGTTCTTCGACACCCGCACCCGCAAGGAGAAAAAGGAGGAGGAGAAGGCCGAAAAACCGGTCAATCCCTTCAAATACAAGGTGGATGCGACCAACGAGGTCAATCCCGAAAAGGGAATCCCGTTCGAGTTCGACTATCCGCTGACGGCGATCGACAGCGGACTCGTCTCGCTGATCCGGACGGCGGAGAACGAGAAACGCTACCGGGTGAAGTTCGCCTTCGAACGGGATACGGCCAACCTGCGCCGCTGGATTCTGCAGGCGCAGTGGATGCCCGGACAGAAATACGAACTGCTGATCCCTTCGGGGGTATTCCACAATGTGGCCGGGGAGAGCAACGACTCGCTCAAATCCGAATTCTCGGTCGCCAGCCCCGAAAAGTTCGCCACGATCGTAGCCAACGTGAAGGGGAAAACGCCCGAAAGCGAATACGTACTGCAACTGCTCAGCGAGAGCGGATCGCTCCTGCAGGAGATCCGCCATGCCAGGGAGGGGAAGCACACGTTCCGCTACGTGGCGCCGGGCAAAGTGAAACTGCGGGTGTTGGAAGACCTGAACCGCAACGGGGAGTGGGACCGGGGCGACCTGATCCTGCGCCGCCAGCCCGAACGGGTGGAACTCTACCTGCCCGAAGAGGGGGACGGGATCATCACGACCAAGGAGAACTGGGAGCTGGAATTCGACCTCGACATGAACCGGCTGTTCGCCCCCGTCACCACGGAGAGCATCGTGAACAAGCTCCGGCAGGCCGAGGCGGTCCGGATGCAGAAACGGCTCGAGCAGCTGGCCAAACGGCTGAACCAGCCCGCCCCCAAACCGCAGACCAACGCCAACCGCAACAACGCCGCATTCGAAGGAATGGGCGGCACACAATAGCACGCGCGCCATGACGATGAAAAAAGCGACGATCATAACGGTGACCCTGTTCCTACTCCTCGGGGCGGGAGGCGTACGGGCCCAGCACTACGTGGGTATCCGGGCCGGTTACGGCAGCGGGTCGGTCCGCATCTTCCCCCCCACCGAGACGGGCATGATCTGGGGTCTCTACTCGGGCGGCGTGTCCTGGAAATATTACAGCCCGGTCAAGTACGTGGGTGCCGTGGAAGCCGATCTCGAATTCATGCAGCGGGGCTACAAGGAGCTGATGAAGGGAGGATTCCCCTACCTGCCGGACGACACGACGACGACCTACCACCGGACCGTCAATTCGCTGATGCTGCCCCTGATCTGGCAGCCGCATTTCTACTTTTTCAAGCGGACGATGCGGGTGTTCATCAACCTGGGCCTCACCTTCTCCTATAACATCGACTCGCGTTACGAGTGGCATTCGGAGTGGTCGGGGCTGCTCGAATCGAAACCCTACCGCATGGAACTCACGCGGGACAACCGCTGGGGGTACGGTCTTTGCGGGGGAGCGGGCATAGGATTCCTGCTCGGGCGTCTCGAACTGATGTTCGAAGGACGTTACTATTTCGGTTATTCCGACATTCTGAAAAACCGGAACAAATACGAAGACAATCCGCTGCGGTCGCCGCTCGACAATATCAATATCTCGGTAGGACTCTACTGGCGGCTGGGCAAGGGTGGCATCCTTTCGGCTCCCAGCGACCGCGTGGCCGAGAAGCTGCGCCGCCGGGAGAAAAAGCAGATGGCCCGCGACGAAGAGGCGGCCCGGACGGACCGCACCGCACCGGATACCGGAAAAACCGCGGAGGGGAACTCCGGCGACCAAATACGATCACAAACCGGACCGGAAAACGGACAGGACGACCCTGCAACCGCGCCGGCCGACAACGAAAAAACGAACGACCATGGAGACGACGAGACAACAAAAGATAGCCCGGCAGATACAGAAAGACATCAGTGACATCCTGCTCAAGGAAGCGGCCGCACTGGTCAAGGGCGTCATGGTTTCGGTGACCGCCGTGCGCGTGAGTCCCGACCTGAGTTTCGCACGCATCTACCTGAGCATTTTCCCCTTCGACCGCAATGAGGCCGTGCTGGAGAGTTTCCGGAAGAACAACTGGATGATCCGCAAGGCGCTCGGCAGCCGGATGAGGAACCAGATCAAACAGGTCCCGGAGATCGACTTCCGGCTGGACGATTCGCTGGAGTACATCGACAACATCGACCACCTGCTCAGGGAGGAATAAAATCCGGACAAGACGATGAGATGGCTCTCCCGGCTCTTCGCCCGGCGCTACCTGCTGGCCCGCAAGTCCCACTCGGTGATCAACATCATCTCCGGGGTAAGCGCGTTCGCGGTGGGGGTTCCCGTGGCGGCGCTGGTGATCCTGCTCTCGGTGTTCAACGGATTCGGGGAGCTGGTGCGCTCGATGTACCGGACGTTCGACCCGGACATAGCGGTCACGGCCGCCGAAGGCAAGGTGTTCGACGCGGTGAGCCTCGACACGGCACGTCTGAAGGGACTGAAGGAGGTGGAGGCGCTGTCGGCCGTCCTGGAAGACAACGGCCTGCTGGAGTACCGGGGACGGCAGTACATCGGCACGGTGCGCGGGGTGGACTCGCTCTACCCGCAGGTGATCCCCGTGGAGAAGATGATCGTGGACGGGGAGTATGACCTGATGTTCGGCGATATGGAACAGGCGGTGGTGGGCCAGGGGCTCGCCTACAACCTGGGTATCCGCCGGGCGCTGTACGACCCGATCCAGGTCTACGCCCCGCGTCGGGGAACCTCGTTCAGTTCGCTGCTGCCGATGGAGAGTTACCGGCAAGACCGGATCTTCCCGGCCGGGACCTTCGCACTGGAAGCCGAAACCGACAACAAATACGTCATCACACCTATCTCCTTCACCCGAAGGCTGTTCGACTATCCGGACAAACTCTCGGCCGTGATGATCCGGCTCACGCCCGGCACCGATCCCGACCGGGCCCGCGACGCGATCGCCCGGGCCGCGGGCGACGGATTCCGGGTGCTGACCCGCGAGCAGCAGAAGGCGTCGCTCTACCGGATCATGGTCTACGAAAAATGGGGCGTCTTCCTGATCGGGCTGCTGGTTCTGGTCATCGCTTCCTTCTCCGTGGTGGGTTCGGTAATCATGCTGGTGATCGAAAAACAGAAGGACATCCGCACGCTCGTCACCCTCGGGGCGGACATTCCCTTCCTGCGGGGCATCTTCGTCCGCGAGGGTATGCTTATCTCGCTGGTCGGGGCGGCGGGCGGACTGGTCGCGGGACTGGCGTTCTGCATCCTGCAGCAGCAGCTGGGATTCATCCGCATTCCGGCCGAAACGTTCCTGGTGGACGCCTATCCGGTGGTGATCCAGCCGGGTGACATTGCCGGTATCGCGGCGACGGTCCTTCTGGTCAACTATCTGATAACGAAATGCACGGCGGTCCGAATGATCCCGCGCTCAGCACTTACGTCATGAAAACCTCACGAGTCATCCTCTTCGCCGCCGCTCTGCTCCTGGCGGGCGGCTGCTCCCGGCCCAAGACCATCGCCGACGAAGACCTGCGGTCGATCTTCAAGGAGATATACCTCGCCAACGCCTTCTGCAACAACGGGCGCATCGACTGTGATTCGATGGACATCTACGAACCCATCTTCGAAAAATACGGCTACCGCCCCACGGACATGATCTACACGATCAACGACTTCTCCAAACGCAAGAGCTCCCGCCTGTCGGACATCATCAACGAGGCGATCGACCAGCTCGAAAAGGAGTACGAATGGTACCAGGACAAGGTGGCCGTGCTCGACACGATCGACCTGATCGCGGGCGAACGGTTCAAACGGACGGTGTACGAGGATTCGCTGATCGTGGCCCGGCGCATCGCCGACACGGGCAGGCTCCGCATCCTGATCCCCGTGGAAGAGGGCAGCTACAAGATCCGGTACAGCTACCTGATCGACTCCACGGACCGGAACGGCAGTCTGCGCACGAACCACCTGCTGCGCGACTCGGCGGGCCGGCAGGTCTCCTCGTCGGTCAACTGGATGAAGAAGAACAACCGCCAGAGCTACGAGACGAAGATATCCGCCACGCCCCGCGCCCGGGTGCTTGAAATCCGTTTCGGAAACTACGGCAAGGGACTCAAGAACCCGTCGCTGAGGATCGACTCGCTGACCGTGACCTACTACCTGCCCGCAAAGGCGGCCCGCGATTCGCTCACCCGCGAACTGATGAACTACAAACTGCTGATCGATGGAAAAGAGTACCCGTACCTTTCGCAGGATAGCGGCACATTATCTCTACACGCCCCGTGGATTTCTCCGGGGCGGGATTCTCTCCGTTGACGCGGAGGGCCGCATCGCGGCGGTCGAAACGAGTGACCGGGTGGATTCGCTCCCGGGCGTGGAGTTTTACAGCGGCATCCTGATTCCGGGAACGGTCAACGCCCACTGTCATCTGGAGCTTTCCCACCTGCAAGGGGCCGTCCCTGCGGGATGCGGCCTCGCGGCATTCGCACGGGCCGTAGGGATGCTGCGCCGGTCCCGCACCCCGCAGGAGAGAGAGGAGGCGGCCCGGTACCGGATCGCCCGGATGCGGGCCGAGGGAACGGTCGCCGTGGGCGACACCTGCAACGGCACCGGAACTTTCCGGATCAAACGGGAGAGTCCGCTCTACTTCCACAACTTCCTGGAGCTGTTCGGACTGCGCACGACCTCGGCCGGCCCGCTGGAGCCGCTGGCGGAAACATGCAGGGCCTACGGCCTGCCTTTTTCGGTCACTCCCCACTCGACCTACTCGCTGAGTCGGGACGTTTTCTCCCGGACGGCGGACGGCGGACGGAAAGACGAAGCGGACGGAACGTTCGTTCCGCGCTCCTCCGGAGACACTCGGGGAAAGGGTGCGGAAATGTCCGGCCCGCTGTCGATCCACTTCATGGAGAGCGAAGAGGAACGGGCTCTTTACCGGGGCGAAGGAGCCCTGTGGGAATGGTACCGGGAGTGCGGACTGCCGGCCGACTTCACGGGCGAAGGCTCCCCGGCCGAACGCATCCTCCGCCTCGTGCCCCGCGACCGTAACCTGCTGCTCGTCCACGGCACGTTCGCCACCGAGGAGGAGATCGCCGCCCTGCAGGAGCACTTCGGGGAACGACTGACGTGGGTGCTCTGTCCCCGTTCGAACGCATACGTCACGGGCGGGTATCCGCCCGTGGAACTGCTTCGCCGCCACGGCGCACGGATCGCGTTGGGCACGGATTCGGCCGCCTCGAACGGAACGCTCTCGATGCTCGGGGAGATGCAGGCGCTGCAGGGAATCCCCCTGGAAGAGCTGCTCGGCTGGGCTACGGCAGGAGGCGCCCGGGCACTCGGGATCGACGACCGGTACGGATCGCTGGAGGCGGGCAAACGGCCGGGCGTGGCGCTGCTCGAAGGCGCCGATCTGCGGAACATGCGTCTGACCCCGGCGTCCTCGCTCCGGCGGCTGGTGTAACCCCGGCGGAAGGAAGGCCGGCCCGCCGAAAATCCCGCGGCTTTTTTCGCTATATCCGGGAAAATTGCTACTTTTGCCCCACAACAGCCGCAACGACAATGGAAGAGAACTACTGCAAGGAGGAACATTTTTCGCCCGAAGCGATCGAGAGGCTTTCGCACCACTACCGGGAAATCCTCACTATCCTGGGGGAGGACCCCGGACGCGAGGGCCTGCTCAAGACCCCGGAGCGGGTGGCCAAGGCGATGGCATTCCTCACGCAGGGCTACCATGCCGACCCGAAAGAGATCCTGCTGTCGGCCAAATTCCGGGAGGAGTACAAGCAGATGGTAATCGTGAAGGACATCGAACTCTACTCCCTGTGCGAGCACCACATGCTTCCCTTCTACGGAAAGGCCCACGTGGCCTATATCCCCAACGGATACATCACGGGGCTGTCGAAGATCGCGCGGGTGGTGGAGGCATTCGCCCGGCGGCTCCAGGTGCAGGAACGGCTGACGGTACAGATCCGCGACTGCATCCAGGAGGCGCTCAACCCGATGGGGGTGGCCGTGGTGATCGAAGCCAGTCACATGTGCATGCAGATGCGGGGGGTGCAGAAACAGAATTCGGCCACCACGACATCGGCCTTCACGGGCGTGTTCCTCTCGCAGATGCGCACGCGGGAGGAGTTCATCCACCTGATCGGCAGCCGGCTCAGATAGAACACAGGGACATCGCGGGTGACGGAACGGTCGCCCTTTTTTAATAGAACACACTAACTGCAAACACGTTATGAGCGGATTTTTCGGTTGTGTCTCCAAGCGGGACTGCGTGGCGGACGTATTCTACGGCACGGACTACCATTCGCATCTGGGCACCAAACGGGCCGGCATGGCCTTCTGGGACGGGCAGTCGTTCGTGCGCACGATCCACTCGCTGGAGAGCGCCTATTTCCGGAATAAGTTCGAGGGCGACCTGCCCAAATTCGCCGGTTCGCGGCTGGGCATCGGCGTCATCAGCGACGGGGAGTCGCAGCCCATCACCCTCACCTCCCACCTGGGACGTTTCTCGGTGGTGACGATCGGCCGGGTGGACAACATCGAAGAGCTGACCGGCGAACTGCTGGAGCGCAAGATCAATTTCGCCGAACTCTCCGGTTCGAAGATCAACCCCACGGAGCTGGTCGCCATCCTGGTCAGCCTCGGGACCGACTTCCGGGAGGGGATCGAACTGGTGCAGAGAAAGGTAAAAGGATCGTGCACGATGATGATCCTGACCGAACGGGGCATCTACGCCGTGCGCGACCGGTTCGGCCGCACGCCGGTGCTGATCGGCAAAAACGGAGACGGATACGCGGTCGCCACGGAGAGTTCGGCGTTCGCCAACCTGGAGTACCTGCCCTGCCGGGAACTCGGGCCGGGAGAGGCGGTTTTCGTGACGGAGAACGGCACGGAACAGGTCATCGCCCCCGGACGGAGGAAACAGATATGTTCGTTCATGTGGGTCTACTACGGCTATCCCTCGTCATGGTACGAAGGGATCAACGTGGAGGACGCCCGCTACCGCTGCGGTGCGGCGCTGGCCGGACGGGACGATCTGAAGGAGGTGGACTATGCCGCGGGGATTCCCGATTCGGGCATCGGGCACGCCATCGGGTACGCCAACGAGAAACGGATCCCCTACAAGCGGGCCTTCGTGAAGTACACCCCCACGTGGCCGCGCAGCTTCATGCCCCAGAACCAGAACATGCGCGACCTGGTGGCCAAGATGAAGCTCATCCCCAACGAAGCGTTCACCAAAGGGGCGAAAATGGTGCTGCTGGACGATTCGATCGTGCGGGGCACACAGCTCAAGGACAATATCATCAAACTCACGGAATCGGGTGCAGACAAGATCCACATCCGGATCGCCTGCCCGCCGCTGATCTACCCCTGCGTCTTCCTCAACTTCTCCACCTCGCGCTCCACGTTCGACCTCTTCACCCGGCGGGTGATCCGGGAACTGGAGGGCACCGAGGAGTTTTCGGAGGAGCTGCTGCAGGAGTACGCCGATCCCGATTCGGAGCGCCATGCCCGCATGGTGGAGCTGATGCGCAGGACGATCGGCGCCGACACGCTCCGTTTCCAGCGGCTGGACGATCTGGTCAAAGCCATCGGCCTGCCCAAAGAGGAGCTCTGCACCCACTGCTGGGACAATTCGAGCTACATGGAGTAAATTCCCCTTCACACACGGGCAGGACTCCCCGAAGAAGTCCGTCCTTTACGAAACCACCCCTGCCGGAATCATCTCCGACAGGGGTGATTCTATTCTGTTTCCGAAAACTCGCCGAGGCCCGTCTCCGTCGTTTCCGGATGCGGAACCGTTCCGCACACGGCCTTACCGGCAGGCGCGGACCGGTCACTCGATCCCGCGCAGGTGTTTTTCCCAGTTCCAGGCACCGGCGAGCGTCTCTTCGAGGCTCTTTTCGGCCTTCCAGCCCAATTCGCTGTTGGCATAGGAGGTGTCGGCCCACACCGCTTCGATGTCGCCGGCCCTGCGGCCCACGATCTTATAGTTGACCTTCACGCCGTTCACCTTTTCGAACGTGTGCACCAGTTCGAGCACAGACACGGGACGGCCCGTTCCGACATTGAAAATCTCGTAAGGAGCCTTGCTCCTCCCCCCGACCATGCGGTCGATCGCCGCCACGTGGGCCCTGGCCAAGTCGACCACGTCGATATAGTCGCGCAGACAGGAGCCGTCCGGCGTGTTGTAGTCGTCTCCGAAGACGCTCAGCTGCTCGCGGAGCCCGGCCGCCGTCTGCGTCACGTAGGGAACCAGGTTGTTGGGCACGCCGCGGGGCAGTTCGCCGATCAGGGCCGAAGGATGGGCCCCGATCGGATTGAAATAGCGTAGCGCGATTCCCTTCAGCCCGGGATAGGCTTTCACGGAGTCGCGCAGAATGTCCTCGCACATCTTCTTGGTGTTGCCGTAGGGCGATTCGGCCTCCTTGCGGGGGGTCTGTTCGGTGACGGGCAGCACGTCGGCCTGTCCGTAGACAGTGCAGGAGGAGGAGAAGACGATATTCTCCACGCCGTATTTGCGCATGGCCTCCAGCACGGTGATCAGCAGGGAGAGGTTATTGCGGTAATAGTCGAGCGGTTTATGAACCGATTCCCCCACGGCCTTGAAAGCGGCGAAGTGGATCACGGCATCGACCGGATACTGCTCAAAGATCGGGAAAAGCTGGGCGGGATCGCTGCAATCGGCCTTCACGAAGGGAACCTCCGCACCCGTGATCCTGCGCACGCCTTCCACGGCCGTCATCTCCGCATTCGACAGATCGTCGGCGACCACCACGTCGTAGCCCGCTTCGATCAGCTCCACGGCGGTATGGGAACCGATATAACCCGCGCCGCCCGTTACCAATACTCGTTTTTTCATAGCTTCTATGTTTTAGATCAATATTTGTAACGCACCCACTTGAAAAGCTCCTTCAGGCCGGGCTTCTTGCCGTACATGAAAATCCCCACCCGGTAGATCTTGCCGGCCACCCACACCATGCCGGCGAAACTGGCGTAAAGCAGCGCCACGGAGAGGGCCACCTCCCAGAAGGGAACCCCGTAGGGCAGACGGGCCATCATGATGACGGGCGAAGTGAGCGGAATCATGCTGAACCAGAAGGCCAGCCCGCCGTCGGGGTCGTTCATCACGGCGAGCATCACGACCAGTGCCAGCACCATCGGAATGGTGACGGGCATCTGGAGCTGCTGGGAATCGGCCACGTTGTCCACGGCACTGCCGATGGCGGCGAACATGGCCGCATAGAGCAGGTATCCCCCGATGAAATAGACCACGAATCCGGCGAAGATCCGGCCCAGAAAGGCGGGATCGGTCACCCGCCGCAGGGCGTCGAGACTGTCGGCGTCGAGCCCCGAAAGAGGCCCCACGGCTCCGGACATCCCCCCGGTCACGGCCGCGGCCCCTTCCGCCAGGGCATCGCCCGCAGCCAGCGACATGGCCGCCCCGCCCAGCACGAAGATCAGCACCACCCAGATCAGGAACTGGGTGAGGGCCACGGCGGCGATCCCCAGGATCTTGCCCATCATCAGTTCGTAAGGCCGCACGGAAGAGACCATAATCTCCAGCACGCGGGAACTTTTCTCCTCGATCACCCCCTGCATGACCATCGCTCCGTAGAGGAAGACGAACATATAGATCAGGAAACCGGACAGATAGGCCAGCACGGTGGAGAGCACGCCCGAACGCTCCTGCTCGCGGCCCTCCCCGTCGATGCGGAACACCTGGACCGAAACGTCGGTTTCGACCCGCTCGAGAATCTGCGGCAGGGAGTCGATACGGTATGCCTTCAACTTTTCAGCCTCGATCACGCGGGCGATCCGGTCCGAAAGGGCGTTTTCCACCTCCAGCGTGGGAGCCTCATAGGTATAGAGTTGTACGTCGTGCGGATCGGTCAGCACGTCGGCTCCGATCACCAGAATACCGTACACCTCCTGCCTCTGGGTCCTCAGCTCCCCGAGCGGCCGGGTCTCGGGACGGAACGTCAGCCGGTCGCCGCTCTCCAGCTGCGGAGCGACCACGCCGCTGCGGTCCACCACCAGGATCTCCTTCTCCCTGTCGGACCCGAGGCGGGAGACCAGCACGGGGGCCACCATCAGCCCTACCAGCAGCAGCGGGGTGAGAATCGTGGTGAGAATGAAACTGCGCTTGCGCACCCGCTCGTTGAATTCCCTTGCGACGATTATGCCTGTTTTTCCCATCTTGTCCTGTTTACAGTTTACCTTCGACCGCCTTGATGAATATGTCGTTCATACCCGGAATGATCTCCCGGAAACCTCGCACAGAGACCCGGTCGTTGGCCAGGGCGAGCAGCTCCCGGACCCGGTCGGCCCCCTCGAGGCGCACCCGCAACGAACCGTAGAGCGACGAAGCTCCGCCCTCCTCCACCGCGCCGAAGCGCTCCTCCAACACCCGGCGCAGGGCATCCCCGTCACCGAGGAAGTCGATCTGGAACAGATTCTCCCCGTAACGGTGGCGGATCTCCTCCACCCGGCCGCTGAGGATATTGCGGGAACGGTTTATCAGCGTGATATGGTCGCATATCTCCTCGACCGAGGACATGTTGTGGGTCGAAAAGATCACGGTGGCGCCCTCCTCCTTCAGCCGGAGAATCTCCGTCTTGAGCAGGTTGGCGTTGATCGGGTCGAAACCGCTGAAAGGCTCGTCGAAGATGAGCAGCCGCGGCCGGTGAAGCACCGTCACGATGAACTGTATCTTTTGGGCCATTCCCTTGCTGAGCTCCTCCACGCGTCTGTTCCACCAGGGACGGATGCCGAAACGGTCGAACCATTCCCGCAGGCGCAGCGTGGCCTCGCGGCGCGAAAGCCCCTTGAGCCGGGCGAAATAGACAGCCTGTTCGCCCACCTTCATCTTCTTGTACAGGCCCCGTTCCTCGGGCAGGTAGCCGATGCGGTAGACATCGTCCGGCTGCAACGGGCGGCCGTCGAGCCAGACCGTGCCGCTGTCGGGCGCCGTGATGCGGTTGATGATGCGGATCAGGGTCGTCTTGCCCGCTCCGTTGGGACCCAGCAGGCCGTAGACGCAACCCTCGGGAATCGAAAGGGAAACATCGTCCAGCGCCTTGTGTCCGGCATATTGTTTGGTTACGTGCTCTACTCTGACTATCTCCATGGGGTACGATGTTTCCGATCCGGAACAAATGTAGTAAATTCTTAAAAATTTAACTAACTTTGTCTCACAAACTCTGAAAAGGACTATGCTGTATCCGTTGAAATTCAAACCGCTCTACAAGGAGCGCATCTGGGGCGGCCAGCGGCTGGCCTCGGCCATGGGCAAGAAAGTGCCCGAAGGGGTAAAGATCGGCGAAAGCTGGGAAATATCGGGCGTCGAGGGCGACGTGTCGGTGGTGGCCAACGGCTGCCTGAAAGGCAACGACCTGCAGGAGCTGATCGAGGTCTACATGGGCGATCTGGTGGGCGAGAAGATCTATGACCGGTACGGACTCGAATTCCCCGTGCTCATCAAACTCATCGACGCCGAGGACGTGCTCTCGATCCAGGTGCACCCGGACGACCGTCTGGCCGAAGAGCGTCACCACTCCTACGGCAAGACGGAGATGTGGTACGTGATCGCGGCTGAACCGGGCGCCTCCCTCTATGTGGGTTTCAACCGTCAGGTGACACGGCAGGAGTATCTCGACGCCGTGGCGGCAGGTACGCTGCCCTCTCTGCTCAACAAGGTGGAGGTGAAGGCCGGGGACGCCTACTTCATTCCGGCGGGTACGGTGCACGCCATCGGCAAGGGGCTGCTGATCGCCGAAATCCAGCAGACGTCGGACATCACCTACCGGGTGGACGACTGGGGACGCGTGGGCGCCGACGGCAAGCCGAGGGAGCTGCACACGGAACTGGCGGTGGACGCCATCGACTTCGGCGCACCGCAGAACTACGACGTCACCTCGGCCCCGGTGCTGAACACGCCCGTGCAGATCAAGGAGTGCCCCTACTTCACCACCAACGTCATCCAGATACACGGCATGGTGGAGCGCGACTTCACGCGGCTCGACTCCTTCGTGATCTACATCTGCCTGGGCGGCGAGCTCCAGGTGCGCGGAGCGGAAGGCTCCACCTCGCTCGTACGCGGCGAAACCACGCTGGTTCCGGCCGAAGAAGAGGAGATCGTCCTGGAAGGACAGGGAACGGTGCTCGAAGTCTATATCCGCTGAAACCATGGGATACCGGGAAGAGAAACAGCGCCAGCTGGACATACGGTACATCCGCATGGCACGCATCTGGAGCGAGAACTCCTACTGCGTGCGGCGCCGGGTGGGAGCCCTGATCGTCAAGGACAAGATGATCATTTCCGACGGCTACAACGGCACGCCGTCGGGTTTCGAAAACGTCTGCGAGGACGGAAACGGCAAGACCAAACCCTACGTGCTGCACGCCGAGGCCAACGCCATCACGAAAGTGGCCAAAAGCGCCAACAGCAGCGAAGGTGCCACGCTCTACATCACGGCGTCGCCCTGCATCGAGTGTGCGAAACTGATCATTCAGGCCGGCATCAAACGGGTGGTGTACTGCGACAGCTACCACTCCGACGAGGGGCTGGAACTGCTCCGGAAGGTGGGCATCGAAACCGTGCAGGTGGACGAAGAGGCCTGCGCCCGCCAGGTGGAAGCGGCCGGACTGTAAAACAGAAGCGGCAGATCGGGGAAACGACGGTCTCCTGCGGGACGGTCTCCTTACGGCCGGGAAACGGCGAAGGTCAGCCCGCATCCGCAGCGGCGGTCTTTTCCTCGTTGCGCCGGAGTTCGGTGGGAGTCATGCCGAACTGTTTCTTGAACCGGATTCCGAAATACTTCGGCGAACTGAACCCGAGCTCGTAGGCGATCTCCGAAATGTTCTTGCCGGGCTCCTGCCGGATCAGCGCGGCGGCCTTGCGGAGACGGGTGCTTTCGATCAGTTCGCCGGGACTCTGGCCCGTAATTCCCCGGATTTTGTGCGTAAGCATCGTCTTCCCCATACCCAGGGCCCGGCACAGGACCGGCACGGTGATCTCTTCGGAATAGAGCCTCTTTTCGATCTCTTCCATGACCGCATGCAGGAACTCCGAATCGCGGCTGTTGGTGGTGACCGGATCGCACGGAACCAGCGAACGGCTGAACTTGTTGCGGAGGATGTTGCGGTTTATCAGAATGTTGTTGCATTTGGCGCGGAGCAGGTCGATGCTGAACGGCTTGACGATATAGTCGTCAGCCCCGCGGCGCAGACCGTCGAGGTTCATCTGTTCGGAGCCCTGCGCCGTAATGAGGATCAGCGGAATGTGACAGGTCTCGAAATCCTCCTTCAGTTTGGAACAGAGCTCCAGACCCTCCATCACCGGCATCATGATGTCGCTCAGGATGATGCTCGGCTGCAATTTGCGGGCGGCATCGTACCCTTCCAGCCCGTCCGACGCCTGATAGACCGTAAAACTGTCCGAAAAGACGGAGACCAGCATCTCCCGTAGTTCCCGGTCGTCCTCGACGATCAGCATCGACCGGGCGAAAGGCCGCCCGCCCGGTGCGGGAACCGGAACGGGCACGGTTTCGTTGCGGATCACGATCTTCTTGGCGGGCTGGCCGTCCTCCCCATCGGAGAGCGTGACCCGCGGATCGCCCGCGAACCACCGGTCGCCCGCAGGCAGCGAGACGGTGAACACCGATCCCTCCCCGGGCACACTCGCCGCCGTCAGCATACCGTGATGCAGTTCGACGATTCCCTTGCTCAGGGCGAGCCCGATTCCGGTGCCCGGATTGCGGCTATCCTGCGAGCGGCTTACCGGGTCCTGATAGAACGGATCGAAAATGCGGGGCAGCGACTCGGCCGGAATACCCGTTCCCGTATCGGAAACGACGATCCGCACCTCTTTTTCCCCCGCTTCCGACACGGAGAGCGAGACCGTTCCGCCCTGCGGCGTGTATTTGAACGCATTCATCAGCAGGTTGTAGACCACCCGCTGAAGTTGGCTGCGGTCGAAAAAGAGGGGAACCGGAACCCCGGGAGCATCGAACCGGAAATCAATTTCCCGGTATCGGGCATATTCGGCGAAAGAGGCGTGCACCTCCCGCAGAAAGGCCACGGCATCCTGTTCCCGTACCCGGATGCCGGAATACCCCTGCGACTGCCGTTCGAAATCGAGCAGTTCGGTCACCATGCGCTGAATCTTCCTACTGTTGTTGTAGGCGCTCAGAATGTTGCCGAGCCCGGGCGTACCCTGTTCCGCATCGCGGATGAACATCTCCAGCTGGCCAGTCACCAGCGTGAGGGGCGTCCGTATCTCATGGGAGAGATTGGTGAAGAAACGGGTGCGGGACTGGCTCTCGCGGCTCTGCTGGAGCAGCCGCTCCCGGAAAAGCGCCCGGACATGGTAAAAATAGAAGAGCCAGAAGACGATGCCCAGCAGAAGCAGCGCATAGACCGTCTTGGCCAGCCACGTAGCGTACCACGCGGCCCGGACCCGGATGCCGAGCGCGATCTCCTGGGCATGGCCCGCGTCGCTCTCCAGTGCAGCCCTTACCCGCAGCGTATAGCGGCCCGCAGGAAGATTCATGTAGGTGATCGGCGTCTCCACGTGGAGCGGGAGCCATTCGGGATCGTGGCCTTCGAGACGGTATTCGAAAAAAATGGGATAGGCCCGGGCGAAATCGTAACAGGCGATCTCCACCGCGATATTGGTCTGGTCATGCTTCAGCGTGATCTCCGGCGTATAGGGAAGACTCCTCTCGAGAATACCGTCCGGCGAACCGGGCAGCACGGGGCGGTTGTTGATCCTCAGCTTGTCGAAAGTGAAATCTACCGAGTCCCGCGTCAGGCAGACCTGCTCCGGCCGGAACGCAACGGCCCCGTCGATTCCCCCGACGACCATCTCTCCGCCGCTCCTTCGCAGAATGCAGCCGCTGCGCGTAGAACGGATCGGAAGCCCGTTGTCCGACGAGTAGTTGTAACAGCGCCCCTCCTTCACGTCGAAGAACGAGAGTCCCCGATTGGTTCCTACGGCCATCAGATCGTCCCGAACCTGCCCGATACAGCTGACGAAATTGTCGGCCAGCCCCACGTTCGCCTGGTCGAAGTTCCGCACCCGGTCGTTCTCCACGAGGAAGAAACCGCTGCCCAGACTGGCCCCCCAGATACGGCCCCGGTCGTCGCGGAACAGTTTGATGAGCCCGACCGCCTCCTGCCGGATTCCGCGCAGGGGAAGGTTCCGGGTCTGGCGGGTCCGCAGATTGTAACAGTATAGATCCTGTCCGCCGATCCAGATATTGTCCCGGTCGTCGGTCACGATCGAATAGACCATCCCCGTATAGGTCCCCAGACTTTCGTGGAGAATCACGGGACTCTTCCGGTCGTAGGCCACCACGCCCCGGGGTGTCGCCAGGTAGAAAACGCCCCCGTGCTCGCGGATGTCCGTCACGGCCTCCTTATACAGCTCTCCCGACCGGTTGACAAAATGGTAATGGCTCCACCTCCGGGTCCGCAGGTCGTATTTCTTCAGCCCGTCCATGTGGGTGCCGAGCCAGAGAACGTCCTGCCGCGGATCGTACAGGACCGCCTTGAACTTGTATTCCTGCGATCCCTCCACGTAATCGACCTTCGTTCCCCGCAGCCGGAAAAGTCCGTAGCCGTCGGTCGCCAGCCACAGGTCGCCCCGACGGTCCTCGACCGCGGCGTTTATCATCCGCAGATGACGGCCCTTGGGCAATTCCGTCCCCAACGGGGTGAAAAGCGTATCGTCCGCATGGGTATAGTAGACCCCGCCGTAGAACGTGCCCACCCAGATACCGCCCTGCCTGTCGCGGCAAAGGCTCCAGACCGAGCGCTGCCGGCTGTCGCCCACCCACGGGACGCGGGAACACCGGCCCGCCGTGTCGACCAGGTTCAGCCCGTTCATCGTGGCGATCCATACCCTGCCGCGGGAATCCTCGCAAAAATTCCGGACATAGTTGTTCGAAAGGGAGTTTTGCGGGTCGTCGCCCCGGCGGAACCACCGGACACGCTCCCCGTCGAGACGGCAGGCTCCTCCGGAGACCGTCCCGACCCACAGGCCGCCCCGTTCGTCCTGATAACAGGCGGTTATCTCGCGCCCGTAATCCAGAATCCGTTCGGAACGTCCATCGGAACCGACCCGCCACAGCCCGTCCTTCCGCGTCCCTGCGACCAGACGGCCCGACCGTTCCCGGCGCAGAACCGTGATCTCCGTCTCCTCTCCGGGCAGCACGGCCAGCAGGGAGACGCGCCCGTCCGCCGAGGAGAGAATCCGGTTGCGGAAAGCGATCCAAAGGGTATCCCCCTCGGCACAGAGGGAGGCCCGCGTGACGTCGACTCCCTCGAACACGAACCTGCGGGGCGTCATCGTCCGGATATCGTAGCGCAGGACGGCTCCCCCCGCGGCGACATAAACCAGATCCGCCCCGTTGCCGCACAGCGGCCGCATGGTGTGGGTCGGTCCCAGATACTCCGCCGAAGTCCCGTTATAGCGGATCAGTCCGTAGGTCGTGCTCAGCCAGACGGCCCCGCCCCCGTCCTGGCAGATCGAGGAGACGGTGCTCGTGGCCAGCGTCTTCAGCGGACCGATCTCGACGAACTGGGGGGAAGAGGCTCCGAGGGGGCCGCAGAACAGGGTCCCGGCAAACAGAAATATACTGTAACGTTTCAGAAAACGGTTCACGACAATAAAGGTTAGCAGTCCTGCGAATGTAGGGAAACAAATCGACAATCGCAATGCGGGCGAACGATCTTGCCCCCATTTCCGACCGATATTACCACTACCGGGAAGGGCTGCCGAAGCTATATTTGCATTATCTATAATTTCTAAAATAGAAATTCTAACCTAAAACCAAACCAGCATGAAGAAAAGAATGACTCTGTTCCTGCTTCTGGTCGCTGCGGCGTTCGCCAGTTGCATCGAACCCGACCGGTTCGACACCGGAGGCAATCTGGGAGAAGTGACCCGCATCACAGCCGCGACCCCGGTCCTCTCGCCGGCGGACCAGACCGGCGGGGAGCTGCGCAATCCGTGGAACGCAGACGACCGGATGGATCTCTACTATTCGGCATTGGGCGAATGGAGCACTTTCGCCGTCGATGCGCAAAGCATCGGGACGGAAACGTTCGAAGGGGTCTTCACCGGCCGCCAGGCCTGGAAGAACAACGTACGGAACCACGTCTTCTACGGCCTTGTCCCCGGCCAGTCGATCGCGGAACGGGAAGGGGCCGACCCCTCCGCCGTGGCGATGACCCTTCCCGCGACCCAATCCCACGGGGCGGGCTATTCCGCCTATATGGTGAGCAGTGCCGCCGCGTCGGTCAAACCCGGCGAAGAGGTGAAACTCGAATTCGAACCGGCCCTGTCGCTGCTCGAACTCGACCTGAGCTGCGAGAAGAACATGACCCTGAAAACCCTCACCCTGACCGTGAGCGGCACGTCCGCCGGGAAAGGCATCACGGGTGACTACAAGATCGACGTGACCGACAATTCGGTCAACACCCGCGAATCGGCCGGCGAGGCCGTGACCCTCGACTTCGGCGAGACCGGACTGCCGATGGTGACCGGACAGAACTACAAGGCCTATGCCGTGGTGCTCCCCGTGCGCCTCGAAGGCAAGAAATTCACCTTTTCCGGAACGACCCCTTCCAGCGCGCTGGAACTGGCCGTATGCGACGCGGCCGACTTCGAACAGGGCACCGTCTATAAGATCAGCCAGCAACTGGTTCCGGGCCCCAAAAGCCGCGAATACACCTTCACGGCCACGAGCGGCGTGCTGGGTCTCCAGGCCAATACGGGCCGCCTGAACTTCCAGGGTGCGTTCCGCAACACCGAAAGCGCCCAGAAGGGCATCACCGTGTCGGCCAGCAGCGTGACCGAGGAATACGAAGGTTCGGCCCCCGCGACACGGGACGTATATTGGGAAGCGACCTGCCCCGACTGGATCCGGCTCAGCCAGAGCGAAGGCACCGGAAAGGCCGACATCGCCGTGACAGTACTGCCGAACCTGAAGCCGCTCACCGGGACCGCCCAGTCCGCCGTGACCGACCTGTCGGCCTCCGGAACGGCGAACACCTACATGGTACACGCCCCCGGCACTTACAGCCTGCGGGCCGACGTGATGGGCAACGGCGACACGGGAATCCCCGCGGGAAGTGACTTCACCGATTACAACGGTTCCACGATCTCGTCGGCCTCGATCACGGGCGGCGTGAGCGCCGGAGTGCTGTGGCAGGAGTGCGTCGACCAGATCGCCTCCGTGGAACTCAAGGGATCGGCCATCGAATTCACGACCGCCGAAACGGTCTTCCCGGGCAATGCGGTCATCGCCCTCTACGACGGATCGGGCAAGATCGTATGGTCGTGGCAGATATGGTTCACCGAACCGCTGGGCGACGACATCGAGGTGACCAACGCCAACACCAACGCGACGGCCGTGGCCAACGGGACCAACAGGTTCCTGATGATGGACCGCAACCTGGGTGCCATGGCGTCGAGTCCGAGCAGCCCGCAATCGACCGTCTCGCCGCGCAACGGCACGATCACGATCACCCAGTACGCCGACGACACGAAAGCCGTGCCCACCGGGAAATCCTTCTCCGTGGAGGTCTACCAGGCCGGTGTCACGACTACCGGAGCCTACGGCCAGTACATGACGCACGGCATGAAATACCAATGGGGACGCAAGGACCCGTTCGTGACCCCGTTCACCTCCTCGATGGCTCCCAAATTCATCCGCTTCGACGGGGAGAACAACGAAATCGCCGCCCTCGAGGCAGTGGCCGGAGGAACGGGAATCACGATAGCCGACGGTATATCCCATCCGGGCATTTTCTATAAGAACGGAAACGATTGGCTCGCAACCAAAAACGACAAGCTGTGGGGCAATCCCGAAGGCTATGCGAAAGAGAGCGACGGGAGCACCAAACGGGGCGTGAAATCCATCTATGACCCGTGTCCTCCCGGCTATACGGTTCCGGCCCGCGACGTCTGGACAGGATTCAACCCCTCGGGCAAGAGCGTCACGACCGCCCAGATCGTGGGCAACTTCGGAAGCGGGGCCGCCGCCGGATTCTACTTCAAGGCCAACAGCGCCGACAAGACCGGCATATTCTTCCCCGCCATCGGGAACATCGGTTCCAGCGCCACAAGCGGCTATCTGGGAGCCCGCGCCCGCTACTGGAACAACTGTCCCAGCGGAGCCGGATCGGCCAACGGAGCGGTGCTCTACTTCCTCAACAACGAAGTGGACCCGAACCAGTATCAGCCGAGGGCGACGGGTAACGGCATACGCTGCGTGAAAATCCAATAACCCCAAACATCCGATTCCATGAAAACGAATATACTGTTCGGCGCGGCCGCACTCCTGTTCGCCCTTTCCGCCTGCGGGGACGATCCCAAGGGCGGGGAGGAACCGGGACCGCAGCCGCCCGCCGGCAACACGGAAGACCGCTACGAAAGCGTCTCCTACAAGAAACTCCCGACCGACGCGACCTGGCTGGAGGGAGAGACCCTGATCGTGGACAACGTGGGAAACTATACCCCCGTGGCCAGACGCTCCCAGACCGAATGGGGCGGCCGGCCAGGCAGTTACACGTTCACCCAGGTGACCGGAACGGAAGGATTCTTCCGGGTCGGGAAGATCGGACAGCGGTGGTACCTGATCGCCCCCGACAACTCGCCCGTCATCCTCCGCGGGACGCAGGACGTCCGGCCCGGCACGACGGACGCCTACAAGGCCCGCTTTGCGACCGACGTAGCATGGGCGGCCGAAGCGGGACAGTTCCTGGTGGACAACAACCTCAACGCCACCCTTCAGGGCGGACTGAGGCCCGCGGTCATGCCTGCGGAGTACAAGGATCTGATACTGAATCCGGTGGAAGGCCGCAAAATCGCCTATGCAGAGATCGTCTACATGCTGCGTTCCTACCTGTGGGACTACAACTACTCCAAGAACTTCTCCTTCAAATTCGACGACGCCGTGCACAACCGTCTGTACGTCATGTTCGAGGAGACCTACCTGGACTATCTCGACCAGTGGGCCGCACAGGTTTGCGCGATGTACAAGGACGACGTGCACTTCATCGGTTACATGCTCGACAATGAGCTGAACTACAAAAAGATGATGAGCAACACCAACGGCAGCCAGGGACTCGACATACGGATGGCGCTCGACATGCCCGAAGGGTCGGGTATCCGCAAGTTCGCCGAGAAGTTCGTCGCCGACCGGGGATACACCCCGCAGGACGTCATCACACAGGCCGTCTACGACGAATTCCGGGAAGTGATGGCCGACTACTACTTCAAGACCACCACCGAGGCCATCCGCCGCCACGACCCGAACCACCTGATCCTCGGCAACCGCATCTACGTCAGCAACATGTACGACGAACGGGTGATGAAGGCCTGCGCCAAATACTGCGACGTGGTGTCGATCAACTACTACAACGCCTGGTCGGTCGACCCGGCCTACATCGCCAACCTGAAAAGCTGGTTCGACAAACCGTTCATCGTGACCGAATTCTATACCAAGGGGGCCGACGCCAACGTCGACGGGGAGCCGTACAGCAACCGGCCCGGCGGCGGATGGATCGTCAAGACCCAGAAAGACCGGGGCAAGTTCCACCAGAACATCGGCATCGGCCTGATCGCCGCACAGAACTGCGTGGGATGGTACCACTTCAACTACGTGGACACCTACGAGGACGCCAAATACAAGGGCTATACGAACAAGGGGATGCTGGCCCTCAACTACTACCCCTACGTCGATTTCATGGAGTACGTCAAACAGCTCAACGACAACGTCTACGGGCTGGCCGACCACTACGACGCCAAGTAAAACAACCCAAAAATTTCGATATTTATGAAAAACAGATCGTTTGCAAAGATATGTCTCTCCCTGACGCTGCTGTGCCTGTCGGCGCTTCTGTTCCCTGCACGCACGGAGGCACAACAGGCCAAGGGCAAGACGGTGAGGATCACGGGGCAGGTAACCGACAACCAGAAAAACCCGCTGCCCGGCGTAACCATCGTCGTGGTCGGCACCTCGCAGGGCACCACCACCGACGTGAAGGGCATGTTCAACATCACGGCCAGAGTGCGCGACAGCCTGTCGTTCAGCTATATCGGCTACCAGACACGGAAAATCGCCGTGACCGACAGGACCCGCTACGAGGTAGTGCTCGAAGAGGCGGCTACGGAGATGGACGAAGTGGTCGTGGTCGGCTACGACGTGGTGCGGCGCAAGGACCTCACCGGTTCCGTGGCGGCCGTACGCTCCGAGGAGATCATGAAAACGGGAACCGTCGACTTCACCCGGGCCCTCCAGGGCCGGGTGGCCGGGGTGAAGGTGACCACCCAGTCGGGCGAGGCCGGAGCCGGGGTGGACATCACCATCCGGGGCACCAACTCGCTCAACGCCGGGACGGCACCGCTCTACGTGATCGACGGTATGCAGATCGACATCAACTCGAACGAATTCGCTCACTCGTCCGTGGGCGGACAGACCACCTACAATCCCCTCGCCTCGATCAATCCGAGCGACATCGCCTCGATCGACATTCTGAAAGACGCCTCCGCCACAGCCATCTATGGGGCCCGCGGTGCCAACGGCGTCATCATCGTCACCACCAAGAGCGGGAGTTCCTCGAAAACCGACGTTTCGTTCAACACCTATTTCGGCATCAACCGCATCGCCAAGACATACGATATGCTCGACGGTCAGGGTTACGTGAACTACAAGTTCGCCCGCGGCGGCAGCGACATGGATGTATGGGGCAAGGACTACGGCGAAGGGCTGGTTCCGCGCGATGTCGCCAAAGAGGGGCTCGGCACCTACAACTGGCAGGACGAGATGACCCGCACGGGATTCATGCAGAACTACGACGTGTCGGTCAACTCCGTGGTCAAGAAGACCCGCATCTCCGCCAGCCTGGGCTATTTCGACCAAAAGGCCACGATCAACGACAACACCTTCGACCGTCTTTCGGCCCGGCTCAAGCTGGACCAGGAGCTGGGCAAGAAGGTCAACGCCGGCGTCTCGATGACCTACGGACGCGTGGACACCCAGGGAGCCATCAGCAGCGGCGGAACCTCGGGAACCAGCGGATACACGGGCATCGTGCAGCTGATGTACACGGAACGTCCCGTGGCGCTCTACACCCCGGGCGAAATCGCGGGCGAATTCGCCAATGGATACACGCCCCTCAGCTCGATGACCTCTTCGGAAACCTACAAGCGCACGCTGTTCGACCGTCTGCTGGGCAACGCCTACATCCAGTACAGACCGATCGGCGACCTCACCCTGCGGGTCAACGCCTCCCTTTCGAACACCTATTCGAAGATGAGCGAATTCTACTCCTCGAAAAGCCGCTGGGGATACAGTACCAGCGGACGGGCCGGAATCCAGAACATCAACTCGACCGGATACACCGTCACGGCCACGGCCAACTACGCCAAACGCTTCAACAAGGTGCACCGCCTGACCGCCCTGCTCGGCGCCGAAATCAACGGCTACCACTACGAGTCGTCGAGCATGCGGGTCGACCAGTTCGACGACCAGCGGACGGGCGTATTCGACATCGGCAAGGGACAGATTCCCCAAAAACCCTCCTCGAACGTCACCCAGACCAACCGGGCCTCGGCCTTCGGACGGATCAACTACGACTACAAGGGAAAATACTACGTGACGGCCAACCTGCGCGTGGACGCCTCGTCCAACTTCGCCAAGGATGCCCGCGTAGGCTACTTTCCCTCGATGGCCCTCGCCTGGCGCGTCAGCGAAGAGAGATTCATGAAGGGAGCCGGGGCGATCGACAACCTGAAGATCCGCGCCAGCGCCGGCGTCACCGGCAACGACCGCATCACGGCCTACTCCTATCTCTCCGTGCTCGGATCGACCTACTACGGGGAGAACGGAGCCGCCAATTTCGGTCTCTACACCGCTTCGTCGGGCAATCCGGGCCTGAAATGGGAGACCACCTACCAGTACGACCTGGGACTCGACCTCGACCTGCTCAAGAACCGCATTTCGCTCGTGGCCGACATCTACCTGAAAGACACGCGCGACATGCTCTACAACGCCAACGTGCCGGCCCAGTCGGGTTTCTCCCGCCAGTGGCGCAACATGGGCCGCATGACCAACCGGGGATTCGAGCTCACGCTCACCACCCGCAACATCGTGACCAAGAATTTCACGTGGACGACCACCCTCAACTTCGACACCAACAAGACGCAGGTGATTTCGCTGGGCGGTGAACAGTTCTTCCCCGTGTCGCTCAACTACGGGGCTTTCACCGACGTGGGCCGCGTGATCGTGGGCGAACCGATCGGACTGGTCTACGGATACCGCTACGACGGCAACTACCAGGTGGGCGACTTCGTCTGGACGGACAAGGCCACCGGAGCCCAGATCGACCCCTCGACCATCACCTCGGAGAACATAAGCCGGTATAACTACACGCTGAAAGAGGGCGTGGTCAGCTACAAGGGCGTGACGGTGGCCCCGGGCGACCGCAAGTACAAGGACCTGACGGGTGAAGGCACCATCGACCCGAACGACCGGGAGGTCATCGGCGACACCAACCCCAAATTCAACTTCGGATTCGGCAGCCAGTTCACCTACAAGAACTTCGAACTGGGATTCTTCCTCGACGGCTCGTACGGCGGAAAGATCCTGAACGCCTTCCGCCGGATGATCGAGGGCGGCGCCAACAACTACACGAACAACATGCTGGCCAAAGTGTGGGAGAACCGCTGGTCGCCGGAGAACCCCACCGACACCTATCCGGGCATCATGAACAAGCTGGACCAGCAGACCTCGTCCTACTACGTGGAGGACGGTTCGTACCTGCGCATCAAGAACATCAATATCGGGTACACCTTCGGCCGCAAGTATTTCGGCCGCACCGGCATCGGAAGCCTGAAGATCTACGCCATCCTCGACAACATCTACACCTTCACCAACTATTCGGGCCTGGACCCGGAGGTACGCTCCTACGAAAAGTTCCTGCGCGGCATGGACCAGTCGGCCTATCCCCGCACCCGTAACTACATGATCGGACTCACCCTCACCTTCTAATGCCAGAAACCATGAAAAAGATCGTTTTATACATCACCCTGATTCTTTCGGTGTCCGGACTCCAGTCGTGTCTGGACGACTTCCTGACCCAGCTTCCCTACTCCACCTCCACGCCGGAGACCTTCTATAAAACGGAGACCGACTTCGAACAGGCCCTGACCGGATGCTATGCCGTGATCAACGCCTCCTCGATCGGGGGCGCCAGCGGCGTGACCACGGCGCAGGTGGCGCTGGGAACCTACAATTACGGACTCTTCTACATGCTCGACGGATGCAGCGACATCGCCATCGCCGGCGTCGGATCGGGAAGCCACTACGACCTGGTCCGCGGCTCCTACCAGACCAACCAGGCGGAAATACGGGCCTTCTGGATCGCCTTCTTCAACGGAGTCTCCCGCTGCAACTACCTGCTCGCCTCGCTCGACGGCAGCGAACTGACACCCGAACAGAAGCTGCGGTTCGAAGGGGAAACGCGGTTCATGCGCGCGTTCTACTATCTGCACCTGGCCCAGATGTTCGGCGGCGTACCTTTTTACGACACGCCGGAAGCCGATCCGCAGGCGGCCCGAGACAATCTCGAAACCGTCTACGGCCACATCATCGCCGACTTCCGGTTCGCCTACGACAACCTGACCGAAACCGGAACGTTCCGCTCGAGCGCCAACAAATGGACGGCCGGAGCCTATCTGGCCAGCGTGTACAACTACCTGGCCAGTTGCAAACGCTACGGGGTAGGCGCCAAACTGGTCAAACTCTGTCCGCTCAACAGCTTCTCGTGGGTGAACGAGGAGCAGATGAGCCGCGACGCGCGTGACATCCTCTTCGACGTGATCGAAAACAGCAGCTACGAACTGGTTCCCGCCGAGGACTACCGCTACCTGTTCTACGAAATGTCCAAGGACATCCAGTACCGCGAATGTCTCTTCCAGTCCGAATTCGCCAACAACACCAGCAAAGCCGCCTCGATCTACTACATTCTCTCGCCGGCGGGCATCGACTACGGAGGCAGCTACCAGCGGATTTTCCCGACGATGAAGCTCTACAAGTCCTACGCGGACAAGGACGTGCGGCGCGACCGTTTCATCACCGGCATCTACAACCCCAACGGCAAGTACAACAACGTGTCCACCGGCGTGCCGTTCGAGACGGTCAACGGCGTGAAATACTACCTGCCCGATCCTTCGTCGGGTGCCGCTTCGGGCATGTCCTACACGCTTTGGGCGACAGGCAAGTTCCGGGTTTCCGACCCGAAGGGACGCACGGTGCTGGGAATCCGCCAGTGCGAAATGAACCATCCGCTGATGCGCATGGCCGACGTCCACCTGCAATACGCCGAAGCGCTCTACTTCTGTAACGACGAAAGCGGTGCCCGCGAACAGCTGGAGAAGGTGCGCAGCCGCGTGGTCGCCTCCGACGGAACACTGGAGAATCTGACCACGACCTATTTCCGCGAGGACTTCATCGAAGAGCTGCTCGAGGAACGTGCCCGGGAACTCTGCTTCGAATCCAAACGCAAGGTGGACCTGATCCGTTTCGGGAAAATCACCGAATACATCCAGGACCTGCCCGCCGAAGGGACCAACAACCTGGTGCTGGGCGTGGGAACGCTCAAGGGCAACTGGCGGGAGTACAAAATCTGGCTGCCGATTCCGCAGCTGGAAATCGACCTGAACACCAACCTCGAACAGAATCCGATCTATGTGGATTAAACGGATATGCCGTGCGGCTTCGGGAGCGGCTCTCCCTCCGGTACTGGCCGCGGCGGGCCTCCTGCTCGCCGGCCCCTGCCGGGCGGAGCCGCTTCCGGAACTGCACGTCTCCACGACGGCGGACCGGAAGATCGACTTCTGCCTGCCCTGTTCCGTCTCCGGCGACCGCTTCGTGCAGGTCTCCCTGCAACACATGACCGATCCGGCCAAACGGACGGACCTCTGGCGTCTGACCCGGGCGTTCGACGTGGAGAGGCGCGGCGACTCCGGTTTCGCCGACCGGCTCGGGGAGGAGATCGTCCGGCCCGGAGAGTGGGAGTGTGCGATCCGGCTCTCCGAGGAGGGTCGCAGGACGGAGGACGACATGGGAGGATTCCACGGCTACGAACTTCTCTCGGAAGTGAAGGCCGAGGTGGACGGAAAGCGGCTCGACCTCTCCCGCAGCGAACGGTGCAGCGGCCGGGTGCTGCTCTTCGAACAGCGATCGGTGATGTATCTCCACGGGACCGACCGGCCCCGGGCGAAACACCTGAAGCGCTACCGCATCACCGCGAAAGGGATCGAACTCCTCCAGCGGATCGAATGGCTCGCAGACACCCGGGTGGAGACCGCCCGCATGCCTATGCTGCCCGTCGTGCGCAGCCAGCGGAACGGACGGCAGATCACCGACCGGCTCTCGATGGAGGGAGACCCGGAAGAGTACGACGTAAGCCGCACCGACCGCAACCTCAAGGTGGGCGGCGACGGCGTGGAACACGTGAAGATATGGGGACGGGAGAGCGGTGTGACGGCCGAAGTGACGGTCCGCTACGAACCCGAGCTGCCGGGACGCCGCTTTTTCTGCAGCATGTATTCGCCGAACTACAACAAACTCTATTTCGACTTCTGC